>Ga0255751_10005928_pt1 | contig 10828 bp, 10 predicted proteins | sample 071ome_20_FD_179951 | JGI IMG/M metagenome (GOLD analysis project Ga0255751, IMG submission 179951) | Coastal salt marsh microbial communities from the Groves Creek Marsh, Skidaway Island, Georgia - 071412BT metaG (version 2) | ecosystem: Environmental > Aquatic > Marine > Intertidal zone >...
CTTACCTTATCACATACCGAATATTCTTCCATTATATACTTATTATCGTCTTTAGACATGGATATATTATGAAATTCTAATATGTTTTCGAGTTGCGCCATGTTATTAACATTATCAGCATTAAGCGTATCGATATATTCCAAATCGGATTCGAACATATATTTATTAGGATATTATTTTTACATTAACACGTCGTATAAATTATCATTGGACGGAGGATTAATTTTAAAACCACCTTCACAATACCCATTATTACTATTAATATCTTTTACCCACCTACTTTCTTGTTTTTCCATCGATTTAATATGCCACAAAGCAAGTCCGGGATTAGCCGTTATACCCTGAACTTTATCGGAACCCTTAATTTTTGTATGTATCTCATCTGTCCAATTTATATAATCACAATTTTTATAAACTCGACCTTGATAATCTGGCCAATTTATCCACCCAGCCTCGTTCATTTTAAATTGACCGCATGAATGTAAGAATTCCTGTGTAATACCCGGGTGAATATTAATTCTAGGTACCCATATAATTTCCGCTCCAGTTTCAGTTATAACTGTTTTAATATTTTTTATTAAATCCTCTTGGGGCATTTCATCCGCATCCAAACCAAATATATAATCTCTCGTTGCTATAGATTGGTGATAAGATGCATTTTTACAAAACGTATCAAAAGGTCTTTCAAAAACTGAAATTTTATCTTTAAAATGATCTATAACCTTATCCACCTTATCTGTTTTGTGTAAACTATCTACAACGACGTGTATATTATCCTCTTTGTCAATAACCTTTATTAAAAAATTCAAAAGTGAGTATAACTCTCTAGACTCGTTACATACTTGTATACTATATGTAATAGTAGGATCACTCTCGTATCTAATACTTCTCCAATCAATTGAATAACCCGTTAAATTATTTTTTATATACTTCTTTTCATTCATATTTATGATTTTATTAACATGCTCCATGTCAACTAAATCTGGATGAACATACCAATCTTCATAAACAACATCTGGTTTTATGTGATGTATATCTTTAAAGACACATACGTATCCTCTTTTTTTAAAAATATCTCTGGATTTTTCACGTGTAGATTTATATTCACCTGCGCAATATACATCGTGTTCAAATGTTATAGTTGCAAACTTATATTCTTCAAAAATTGTGTCATCCATTTTTTGAAGTGTGTCTATAGTTGATCCATTCCCAGCATCTAAATCAATTTGTAAATAATCAATATTTTTTGGCATATCATTTTCAACGAGTAACTTTTTATAATCAATTTTTGTAGCATCTTCTATAACATGTACGCTCTCCGGTCTATGAGTTTTATACTCTTCCAAATATTGTTTATTGTATTCTATCATTATACCCTTCCAATTATAATTTTTTTCCATGAAGTAAGTATTATTTATAGTAATAGGATGATTAGCACCAAGTTCTAAAAATGTACCACACTTTTTATACTTAAGTATCTCCATTACATACTTATCTTGTTTTGCCTGACCATAGAATGTGTTCATTTTATATAAACATAAAGTTTTAACTCTTTAATATATAAATGAAAGTATCCGATTTTATAACACAGTTTTTAATTGAAAAAAATGTACAAAAATGTTTTTCAGTTACCGGTGGATTTGCAATGCACATGAACGATTCTTTTGGACAAAAATTAGACGTTACATATACACATGGTGAAAATCCCGCGGGGTATGCGGCACTTGGTTGGTCATCATACGAACATAACCCGAGTATATGTTGTGTAACATCCGGGTGTGGTGCTACAAATGCAATAACACCTTGTTTAATTGCGTATCAAGATAGTGTCCCAGTTTTTTTTATAAGTGGACAGGTACACAGTGGAGATAACATTAGGTCAAGAGGAGGTAAGGATAGAGGCTATTTTGGGTCAGATTGTGACATTGTGGAGTGTGTCAAGGGTATTACAAAGTATGCTGTGGAACTCACAGACCCAAAAGATACTTTGAAAGTTCTCCAACAATGTTATTATAACCTAACCAATGATAGATTAGGTCCCGTTTGGCTTTCTATACCAGTTGATGTACAATCTATGCAGGTACCAGAAAATCTCGTAAACTGGTTACCACCGTTAAATAATTTAAATTCTACGTTTTCAAAAGAGTTTATAGAAACGTGGTCAAAATCAAAACGACCGATTGTTTTAGCCGGTAACGGTATTCACCTTTCTAAAACAAAAGAAAAGTTCCGAAATTTTATAAAATATCATAACATTCCATATGTCGTAAGTTTTTTTGGTATAGATTTAGGTAACGATTATACAGGTAAAGTTGGTATAGTCGGTAATAGATCAGGTAACTTTGCTATACAAAATGCAGATCTTATTTTATGTTTAGGTTGTAGATTATCTAAAGGTATAACTGGTTACAAAAGAGAATTGTTTGCTAGAGAAGCTACAGTTGTATATATTGATATAGATAAGTCGGAATTTATGGATGAAAAGAAAGTGGATATAAAGATTCACATGGATCTCAATACATTTTTCGGGTTCGATTTGCCCATGTGTGACACAGATCCACGATGGATAGAAAAGAATAAGGAATGGAAAAACAAATGGTTTAACGAATTACCAGATAAATCAGGGCCATTAATATGTCCTTACAGACACTTAAATAAATTCTTCGGGGAAAAGTGTGAAAACTCTATAATCACAGCGTCATCTGGTTCAATATATAATATTATATGGCATATGTTCACATACAAAGATAATGATCGTTTTATCTCAAGTAGTCACGGAGATATGGGATATGAAATTCCAGTTGCTATAGGTGCATGTAAACATGGGCGTAGAGCGTACTCTATACTCGGAGATGGTTCTTTTCAATTTAATATACAAGAATTACAAACCATAAAACATCACAATTTACCTATAACCGTCATGGTATTTAATAACGATGGCTACGGTGCCATAAAGATCACACAAAATACGGTATTTAACCGAGAATTTGGTACGAGTTCTAAGAGTGACATCACTTTCTGTGACATAAAAAAGATTGCCATTGCATATGATTTACCTTACTACAGGGTTGAAGATGACAATGACGTGAGTTACTTAAATCAAGAAGAAGGACCGATAATAGTAGAAATAGTATGTAATGTACAAGAGCGGTTTCCGAAAGTCTCAAATAAACCAATGCCGGATGGAACATTTAAAAATATGCCACACGAAGAGATGTCACCATTTTTGGACGATGAAACACTAGATGATAACATGTTCATAAAAAGGATTAAAGATTGAAATCACTATAAGACAAATGAAAATTCTAGATTGTACTCTCAGAGATGGTGGGTACACAAATAACTGGAATTTTACTAAAGAACAGGTAATGGAAAGCTACATTGCGTGTAAGAATGCGGGTGTAAAGTATTGCGAACTTGGTTTTAGGCGTTCTAAACCAGAAGAAGGGTTTGGTGTATGGTATCATACACCAGAAACTCTCATCAATGACACACTCGAGAATATAATTTCAGATGATACAAAGATCGCTGTGATGGCACAAATGGGTACATTCACTTCAGATGATTTTGTACCAAAGAAAGATTCTCTCGTGAGTATGGTGAGAATTCTTATAGCCTATCACTGTGTAAACAAAGATGATAGTGTACTCAATGTTGAACTCATAAAAGAAACGTGTGGAATGGTGACTAAACTGAAAGAACTTGGATATGAAGTCACAGTTAACGTTGGTAGAATAGACAAAATGTCCGATAAACAAATAGAACAGACGTGTAAGTTGATATCTGAATGTAAACCAACATATTTCTACATCGCGGATACATATGGAAACTTGGGTATAATGAAGATGAATTATATTTTAGATATAATTAAGAAAAACTACACAGGTAAAATCGGTTTTCACGCACACGACAATTTATTGAATGCGACTGTGAAAAGTATAGACTCATATTACAACGGTGTATCTATTGTGGATGGGACTATGGGAGGCATAGGACGAGGTTCCGGGAATGCAAAGACGGAGCTACTTATCGCACATAGTATAATGAAAAACAAGGAAGGGTATGATTTGTTGCCAGTATTAGAATACTGTGAAAAGTGGATCAGTAGTTACAAAAATAATCATGTATTGTATTTCATTACAGGAATGTATTCAATGCATGTAAATTATGCCATCACACTCATAGAGAAATACGATTTTAAATTCTCGAAGTGTTACAACGTGTTGATGCACGTCTATAAAAATAATAAGCATAATTTTTTTGATGTAAAGTATTTACAGTCAGTATGTGACCTTTTCTGATATACCATTATCAATCTTAATAGATTGACCAGTGATACTATTATTGTTAAAACATAACAATTTGCACATATTGAATATATCTTCTAATTCAACGAAGTACTTTTTCATACACCGATATTCTTCATTTGATAACGTCTTTTTTGTCATTTCGTTATCAATTGGACCAGGTAGTATGGCATTTATCAAAATATTTCGTTCTTTCAAAGTGATGGATGTCGATCTCACGAGACCACCTATGGCACTCTTAGATACACAATAGGACATTTTGTTTATTCGCCCATATTCTTGAAGTATGGAACTTATGATACAAAGTCTAGCACCATCCACCAATCTACCAGTACTTTCCAAATAGTGTAGAGATTTAATAACACCATTGATGTTCGTATTCATAATTTTGTCATAATTACGAATATCCATGTTTGATATAGTATCGTTACAATTCATACCCGTACACCAAATCACACATTTCACATTGTTGAACCTTTCCAAACCCGAAAAATCGTCTGGATTGGAAAGATCGTAATCTTGACGTGTCACTCCAATCGAATTATTGATTCGCTCATATATGTATCTTCCAATACTACCTGTTGAACCAAAAACGAGTATCGTCATATAAACTATATTTGTATAAGCCTTTAAGTGTATCATTGTCTTCTACAATGACCCCTTCACTTAGGTGATACTTAAATAATCTTCTTATAATAGGAATGTTTTTAGATATACCTCCCGTTAAAAATATCCTACACCTATTTTTGAATTTATCATTTAAAATGTCTACGTACTGTTCCACGTAACACCTAATTAGACTACACGCGAGTGTATATTTCGTGGTTGTATCACTTATACCATGTATACCGCCGTAATCATCAAATCCATACGCACTCTTGAAATACCCAAGTTTTATAATTTCATTAGAGTTTAATATATCGTTATATTCCAATTCATTAAATTCAGGTAGGTTTAATAAATCCTTATAAAATTTCATGCTTCTTCCTGACGGTATATGCGTCACACAATTTAATATGTAATCAAAAAGTGGTCTGTTTTCTGTGTCTTCTCTGAATGTACGTCCGATCTGTATTATCTGCGAACCAGTTCCCATGTTTATGATAATATCTCCTTCCTCAAGTTCTTGATCTATACCCATCACAGCACTTTGTAAATCACCAAGTGGTGCGTACACAATGGCATTACAAATCTTACCACATACAGTAGGTTCATATCTCACAACTTTAGGTAGTTCAAAACGACTTTCCTTTTGTTGTCTGTTTACTAAATCATAGAATCCGGTGCCACACTCGAGTGTTTCGTGAGATATGTGATATCCTTCATCCAAACACGCTTCTACGAGGTTTATCATTCTCCCACCATCAAACAATTGTGAATTGAAATAAGGTAACCCGTGACACGAAAATAACCCAGTATGTTTTAAATCGGGTGTGTCAAATGGTTCCACATCTTCACACATCCAAGATATGTAGTTGGGGTGTCCTTCTATAGCGAAGCCGTGCATCTGAGAACACGTGTATAGTTTGTCAAAGTCATAAGAAAACAATATTTTTCTTATGAATTCGGAGAACTCTCTGATGTTTACGTATTCTTTAGTTAAATATTGAAATATATCAACTTTGTCACCATACATCACTTTAATGTGAGTAGCACCCACATCAAGATATAAGTTCATTATTTATAATTAACAAAATTTCTTTAACCAATTTGAAATCTAACTTTACATTTATAAATTCTCTGCAGTTAATCAATGTGATTTCATCAGATAAAACCTTCTTGTCCGATTTGAGATACTTCAAGATGAGATCTTCGTCCAACACTATGTATTTAGTATATTTCTTGATAATATCCATATACGGTTTATATCTTTCCACGCCTTTACCAAAATATCTGTCTATGACATACATGCCTATCATGACCGCCACACCGTGTGGAATCTTGAAATCAGACATACTTTCAAATACATGCCCAAACGTGTGTCCATAATTTAAACATGGTCTTATAGTTTTCTCGAGCTCATCCTCTTCTATCACAACCTTCTTAATAGTTAGACATTTCTTGAGTGCATCTTCCAAATTATCAATTTTCCACTCAAGGTCATCCAGAGCATATAATTTTAGTATCTCTCCAGTTCCAGAGTGAATGTCTTCTTCACTCAACGTTTTGAGAAATTCTACATTGATGATGACTCTCTTTGGTGGATAAAATGTACCCAGTTGATTTTTACTGTCATTGTGATTGACACCCATCTTAGAACCAATACAGCTGTCGCACATAGATAAAAGTGTTGTCGGTGTAAAAATCCAATCTATACCACGTTTAAATATTGCTGCACACATGGATGATATGTCTTGTGTTATACCACCACCTACCACATGTAAAGTATCTTTTTTAGTAAATCCAATACTCATCAAGTAATCTACCAATTTCAATACTGTATTCATATTTTTAAATTCTTCTTTTGCTTCGATTTTAAACATATATTCATACTTATCATAATTAGATTTATAAATATCATAGACATTTTTGTCTATGACCAAAACATCTTTACTTCTTATGTCAGGCAATTCATTTGTGAAATCCACATTATACGTATGAAAAAGTGACCTAATTTTCATCTATATGAATATTATTTCAATTCTTTAACTATTAAAGAAATGGCGATTCATATTAAAATTTGAAGTCGTCTAAAGAACAATCGAGGAGCTTCATTTATATGAATTACTATCTAATATTTATGTATAATACCAAACTTTTACTTTATAATATACTTAAAGTTATATTTAAATAGAGTACTATAACGCAATGAAAATTATTTACTGTGGATTTTTCAAAACGGCATCCAGAAGTATTGGTGATTTTATACACGAGGTTTCTGGTTACAAGACATACGCTAGTAAGTCCATAGATCTCCATACCCATCCTACACATATGAAGCTGAAGCTTAGTGATGGCGATATCCTTATATCAAAAGATGATATGCGAACGTCGGTTCATAATGGAACAGTCGAAAATCCAAAAATTTACGATTTTTTAAAAGAAAATAATGATATGATCGCAGGAGATTTTCCGTACTTTGGTATGTATAAACATATTAACGAAACTTATAAAGATTCAAAATTTATTATATGTATCCGTGAAAAAGAGTCTTTAATCAATAGTTATAAAAAATTTGACGCATGGTTGATGCCCATTGCCAGGAATAAGTCTAACGCCGCCATCATAGGTGTAAATGGATCTTATGAAGACAAATACAAAGAACGTCTTAGTGCCGTGTATGAAGCCCACAATTGTAGAGTTTTAGAATACTTCAAAGACAAACCCGGAAAACTCCTAGTATTAAAATTTGAAGACATCGGAACTGAAAAATTTGAACAAGATATTCTCGACTTTCTAGGTCTAGAAAATCCAAATAATATTAAGATGAAATGGATCAAGTAGAACAATAACTTTCTCCCATCTTTGAATTATCTACAATTTCCCATGTAGCACCAAACTTTTCGGCCCATTGAGACAGAAGTAGCTTTTCGGGGTATACAAGGTTACACTCCTTTTTTATTTTATTCCCATTCACATATTCTTTCACAATTTTACGAACATCTTCGATATCGATGAAGTCAAAATATCTATCTTGATCGATAACGACATGACCTTCTCTCTTACACACAGCACTAAACCTCGATGGTAGTTCACCCGGTCCATAACACCCCCATATTCTTAACGAATATGCGTTGGGTATAGTTTCTATTCTTCGGTCTATCACCCATTTAGATAATCCATAAGGATCCGTAGGTGGGTTACCCCTGAGTGCAGCACCACTCGAAAAGTAAATCAGTTTACCTTTGAATACTCTCACAACATTTTCAAACATGAGAATATTTTTGTATGCGACATCACCGTCATCCAGTTTAAGACGACTTCCACCTACGACGGCACAGTGAATGACGACATCATATTTATGTTCATTAAAATGCTTTTCAACCGCATGTTGATCCGTGAGATCCAATTCACAACGCGTGACACCGATCCAGTTGGTGTCTTTCAGTAGATTATTTCCCACAAATCCATTTGAACCTAATACACACACTTTCATTTACTTAAAGATTATTGTATTCTTTATACTATAATGCCAAAAAAAGTCTGGTATGCACCCAATAAATTTGAATCGTACGGCGAAGAAGAAATCAAGGCCGTCGAGGAGTGTCTTCGTGACGGGTGGTTAGCAGGTTTTGGTAAACGTACAGAAGAATTTGAAAAAAGAACGGCGTCTCTTTTTGGTAAAAAAATGGGTCTTTTTGTAAACTCTGGGAGTAGCGCTATTTTACTCGCACTTACTGCACTCGATCTTCCAAAAGGTTCAGAAGTTATCACACCGGCTTGTGGATTTGCTACCACAGTTGCTCCAATTTTACAGCTTGGTTTAGTACCTAAATTTTGTGATGTTGATTTAACTACATATGTACCTTCACCTCGACATATTGTTTCTGTTTTGACAAACAGAACAAAGTGTATTCTCGTTCCAAATCTTATAGGTAATGTACCTGATTGGGAAGGTATTAGATCAGTTTGCCCAGGAATACCTCTCATTGAAGATTCGGCCGATACAATAACGCGGAATGAGTGTACACATATAAGCACCACGAGTTTCTATGCGAGTCATGTTATAACAGCCGGTGGTATTGGTGGTATGGTTATGTTCAATAATGAAGAACAATATAAACGCGCACTTATGTTCCGTGATTGGGGGAGAATTGGTGACAATATAGAAGAACCATCAGAACGATTTAACCATTCTGTTGATGGTATTCCATACGATTGGAAGTTTTTATACGGTGTCGCTGGATACCACTTGAAAGCGTGTGAAATGAATGCCGCGTTTGGTCTCGTACAACTCGATAAGCTCGAAGGTTTCTTAAAAATTCGTCGTGAAATGATAGAAAGATACAAAGAAAATCTAAAAGATTGTTCATACTATACTTTACCAGACGATTCCAAGGAACCAAATTGGTTAGCCATACCTCTTCAATGTAAAGATAGACTCGGTGTAGTAAAATATCTTGAAGAAAATGACGTTCAAACGCGTGTCACTTTTGCTGGTAATATTACAAGGCACCCCGCTTTCAGAGAATTTAAACAGGATTTTGAAAATGCGGATACTATCATGCGAAACGGATTTTTATTAGGTGCGCATCATGGAATGACCCTAGAAGATGTAGACCGCGTGTGTAATTTACTTAAAAATTTTGCTAAAGGTAAGTAATAATGACAACCGCTCTCGTAACAGGTGGTTGTGGATTTATAGCCTCTAACTTTTTAAATTTAATGAAAGAAAAGTACCCCGAAATTAAATTTGTAAACTTAGATAAACTTGATTATTGTTCAAATGTAAAAAACGTTAACCCAGGTGTTGCCACATTTGTAAAAGGCAATATATGTGATGAAGACCTTATCGGATACTTAATCAAACAATACGATTTTGACGTTGTTTTTCACTTCGCTGCCATGAGTCATGTAGATAATTCATTTAACGATCCAAAAAGCTTCACGATGAATAATGTTTACGGAACACATGTCTTATTAGATAAGTTCAGGGAACTCAAACCCGACGTTGAATTTATTCATTTTAGTACTGATGAAGTATATGGGGAATGTATCACCGATATACCGTTTTCAGAAGATATAGGAGTTTTAAAACCAACAAACCCATACTCGGCATCTAAAGCCGCGGCTGAAATGATAGTTCAATCGTATATAGACTCATATAAAATGAATATCAAAACAATACGGTGTAATAATGTGTATGGACCTAACCAGTATCCAGAAAAACTCATACCTAAATTTAAAAAACTCTTAAAAGAAGGAAAAAAATGTACAATACATGGTACTAAAAGTGCCAGAATACAGCGTGCTTTCATGCATGTAGAAGATGTTGTAAACGCAGTAGACATTGTATGGAAAAAGGGTAAACCGGGTGAAATTTATAATATCGCATCCGATAATGAAATATCAGTGATGGATGTTACAAAACTCATGATAAAAACAATTACGGGTTCAGATGATTATGATAAATATATAACATATGTTGATGATAGACCTTTCAATGATAGACGATACTATATATGTTCACAAAAATTAAAAAAACTTGGCTGGAGACAAAATAAATCTCGTGATGACTTGATAAAATTTATTAAATATTAAAGAATATACAACATATATTGTAAATGAATCAACATATGATCGCTTTAATTACAGGTATTACCGGACAAGATGGTTCGTATTTAGCAGAATTTTTACTCGAAAAAGGATACGAAGTTCATGGTATAGAGAGACGTTCTTCGTATACCGAATCACGTATTAACAATATCATTGATCCAAAATACAGAAACCATACAAATTTACATATGCACTACGGTGACATGACAGATTTACCCGCACTGACCGATACAATAAAATCTATAAAACCAGACGAAATTTATAATCTCGCGGCACAATCACATGTAGGTTTATCGTTTAAAATG
>Ga0255751_10005932_pt1 | contig 10825 bp, 18 predicted proteins | sample 071ome_20_FD_179951 | JGI IMG/M metagenome (GOLD analysis project Ga0255751, IMG submission 179951) | Coastal salt marsh microbial communities from the Groves Creek Marsh, Skidaway Island, Georgia - 071412BT metaG (version 2) | ecosystem: Environmental > Aquatic > Marine > Intertidal zone >...
TTTTGAAAGGTGAGCATTATGTCTCATGAAATCGAGTCTGTCAACGGTCGTGCTTCTATGGTCTTCGCTGGGGAAACTCCTTGGCATGGTTTGGGTCATCGTCTTGAGGGCAACGAGTCTGCTGATCAGATCCGCGAATTGGCAGGTCTGGATTGGAATGTTGAGGTTGAACCGTTGTATCGTAAAGTAGGCGACGACTTCCAAGTCTTCCCAATGGCAAACGCCAGCGTGCGAGATTCTGACGGTGCTGAGTTGGGTTGTGTTGGTCCACGTTGGACACCATACCAAAATGAGTCGATGTTTGAGTGCTTTCGTCCCATGGTCGAAAACGGTCTGATGAAGTGGCACACTGCTGGTTCGCTTCGCGGTGGTCAACGTGTTTGGTGTTTGTGCGAATTGAATCTAGATAATTCGGAAATCATTCCGGGTGATGAGATTCGCAAGTTCGCTATGCTTTCCAACGGTCATGATGGCAAGCTTGCGGTTCACTTTGGTTTCACTCCAATTCGCGTCGTATGTGCAAACACTGAAGCGATGGCAAGGGGTTCCAAAGCGTCAAAACTGATTCGCGTGCGTCACTCGCGTATGGTCGAGCAGAATGTTGAGAGACTTCGTGATATCATGAACGTCGCAAACCAAGAATTTGAGGCAACGTGCGATCAATACCGTTTTCTCGCTTCGCGTGACATCAACAAAGCAGACCTTGAGAAATATATCAAGGTTGTGTTTGACCTTCAGACCAAGAAGGAAGACGACATCTCAACCCGTCAGAAAAATATCAACTCTCGCATTGTCGAGTTGTTTGAGACTGGTCGCGGTTCTGATGTTGCCGGTTCGACTTGGTGGGGAGCGTATAATGCCATGACTGAATACGCAAACTGGGAAAAAGGGCGTAATGAAGAAAACCGCATGGACTCTGTGTGGTTTGGTCAAAACGCGACGTTTGTCTCAAAATCGCTAGATGCGGCACTTGCCCTATCTGCCTAACTTATCACTAACCTTTGTGGGGGACTTCGGTCCCCTTTTTTTGTGTCTAAACTTAAATCGTTGTAAGTCCTTATGTGGCAACGACTTAGGGCGAGGCCGCCCCGGCCGCGTCGTCGTAAGTCCTTACGCCACAACAACTTACGTCAATTCCTGACTGCAAATTAAGTACCAAATCAGGATCTATTTAAAATAGTCGTAACTCTAATAATAATAAGGATTTAGGCCAAGTTATGTATTGACTATGCCGATGTATATACTATAATAGGTGATGTAAGTCCTTAAGTGGTAAGGGTTTAGGTTATTTAACACTTTTTTTAAGAGGTCGTGTTATGTATCTTATCTTTCTTGTGTTTATTATCTTACTTATCAGAGGTCTGGTTTAGGCAGACTAGGAGGTCTGGGTCGCTTAGGCGATCTGGACCTTTTTTTGTATCATCTATTCTAGATTCTTACAGTTTTAACAGTATCGCACGCGAGTTTTTATAGTACTGAATGAAAGAATGTAAATAGGGTTCTTGATACATAATATATAAATATAAGTGCTATAAGGAATAGTAATATAATAAATGGATCTTCCCAGTCTTCTTTGTTATTGTTATTATGGTAATATTCGGGAGGTTTATAAGGGTCCAAGAGTGTATTTCCTAATATAGATTTTTACGGTCCATAAATGATAGCACGCGAGTTTATAGAAAATTATCTTTGGCCTGTTGTCTTAGTTCTTTAGGATAACACTTAAGAGATATTATTAGTACTAAAGATGCAATTAAATAAAATAATGAACCTAATAAGATTCTAAAGACTCTCCACATTGTATTACCCCATATATCTTGATACGCCTAATAGAAGATAGCACCTGAGTTTATGTCGCTTATTGTCTTTTACTATAAATATAAAGTGAAGCAAGTATTATAGCAAAAAAAATAAACGAACCATATAACTCAATGTAAAAATTCCCCATACCGCCCTCCCCTTACGGGTACTCCTAAATAATGTATCGTTACCCTGTGGATGAGACAGGATTGAAGGGGTCATCCCCTGCCGAAACAGGCCACACTTCTGGATACATGTAATTATACTCTGACTTTCATAAGTGTCTATGATATTTCATAATATTTATTAAGTACTGTAAGTATATACTTCGGGCCACGAAGTAAAAATATAATTTAGTATTATTTAGAATAGTCTTACTCACTCTTACTTACTATCCTATTCCCATATTACAGTACGTTCTATATCGTTATCGGATTGAGTATGTGCCGAACACTTATCTATTTAATAAGGAAGTATACTATTACTACTGTTCGTAAGTACTATTATTATACCTGTGGCGAATGTTAATCAAGGAAACAAAATATACAGAAAGTGGAAAATTGTCTAAATCTCAAGATTGTTCTTGACGATCATGAATCTGCTGGTATAATTACTTGAAGCAAGTTTGAGTTACAAATGGTCGGTATAGATAGACAAGTCCCGACATAATGTAACTTATTTAGTAGTAAAATACCATATATAGTAGTTAGGGGGTATACAGAGCGTCATATATCTTATATACATACCATATATAGTATCCAATATTAACTTATTGAGTACTTAAATGTGGGTGAAAATGGGTAAAAGTGGGGGGAAATGTAGCAAAAACCCACTTATTGAGGGGTGCCCACCTTAAATCTAATTAAAACAACTGTTTGAAACATGTGTTTGAATAGTATTATTGCTCTTATTGTTATTATTATTGTTTGTTATTTGTTCTATAAATAGAGATAGTAAATGAAGAGTTTTATCAAGAGTAGTTTATACTTTATTATGTGGGTGGTTTTAGTAACTATTCCCTGTGTTTTTTGGGGTTTTTTCTTCTACTACATGGTGTTTTAGGGCGTATAAAATGGAGTTAAATATCAAGTTTATCTTGACAGTTATTGCGTGTATGTTATCCTATTATATTGGGTATAAAGTTGGTGTTTATATGACCTTCAGGAACTTTATTCAACGGGCCTTAAGATCAAAAAAGAAGTAAATCAAATATCCTTATTTCGGACCTATTTATCTAATTAGAGCTTAATTGAATGTTAATCAAGTTGGTAATCTTACTTTTATTGTTTGTAAGTTTGGTTTTACAGTTATTTATGTTTTTTGGAAGAAGATAAGATGTTAAAGTTTAAAGATTTAAATGACAATGTTATTCAAGTATTGAAGAAGTATGGGGATTATGTTCCTGTTGGGGATATTTATCGTTATGCACCCGGATACCATGATACTAGATTTGTTCCATCTAAATACTTAACTTCTTTATCTGTAGAGGAGGTTAGACAAATCGCTTATGTAATGGATAATAAAGGGCTTTATGCTGATGACCGAGAAGAATGAAAAGCCACTTGATTATTGTGAAAACAAGAGTATAATTCCTTACGGGGATAATAGATCTGCTCCATCATTTAAAGACACAGTAAATGAAGTATCTGTATGGAAAGATCAGAAACATAACTCAAGTAATAAGTATTTTGATACTAAACTAAAAGAACTGCAAGAGGAGTATAATAAGTTGTCCGAGGAATATCAACTAAATGAAATGGTTTATAATGCACAATGTAGGTTCACTCCTGTTATTGGTGAAGTATATCATCTATATGAAAGAGAGAATGGATCTACTTTTCTTTCTATGGTCGGGCCTAGTGAATGGTTATCTGTAAAACCACATCAGTTTATTGGTTCTTTTAAACTAACTTCTAATGATAAATGGGAAGTAGAATACTTGGAGAAGTTATGATTAAAGAAATTCAAACAAGAGTTCAACAATATTTTGATCTTCCTAAAAATGGTATAGGTGCTGAAATTGGTGTTGCTAGGGCATATAATGCCATGCATCTTTATCATATAACTAAACCAAGATTGATGTATTTATGCGATACATGGTTGAACGATTACCCTTACGAATTTCATATGGCACCAGATTTATGGAACGGTCCAAATAAACAAATTACTTCAGAAATATTTAAAGAAGAGTTGCAAAATGGAACGGTATCTATCTTTCATGGATATAGTGCCGCTTTCTTTAATTCTCTAGAAGATGATCATTTAGATTGGATTTATATTGATGCTAATCATGGATATCAAGGAGTTAAGCCGGATCTTGAAAGGGCTTATGATAAAGTAAAAAATAATGGTATTATTGCGGGTCACGATTTTCACGTTAATCCTACAGCATGGAAAAGCGGTGTGGTTAGGGCTGTTAATGAGATGATACAAGATGGTAAGATTATAATGGAAAGTATTACAATGGAAAGGTTTGCCTCATATTTGTGTAGGGTTATTAAATGATCTATTTACCAAAAAGAGCATTATTTATACACATACCAAGAACAGCGGGTAATTCCATTACTAATGCTATTGCAACATCTTGTGCTGGTAATAACTTTGATATGTTAATTGGAACCGTGGCACATAATCCTGCTAATAGTTGGAGTAAAATTTTCCAAACACATGCTAGGGCAGAAAAATTAAGACCATACATTGACGACTGGGATGAGATATTTAAATTTGCAATATATAGATCAAATCCTGATAGGTTAAAGAGTGCTGAAAGATTAATAGAAAGAGACATTAAAAATAAAACATATGATAGTCCAGTATGTGACGAATTTTGGAGAAAAATCTTATTAGATAAAGATTGTAGGGATCAGTTCTTAAAAGATTTTGAAAGTCAAGGGGTACATTTCTATACTAAAGTAAAAGGTAAAGACGCTGGGGTAGAATTATTTAGGTTTATAGATTTAAAAGATAAATGGGATGAAATATGTTATAAATGCCGTATCCCTAGATGTGAGTTGAAACATTTAAATAAGGGTTAATTATGGTATTTTGCCCAACACCATTCAATACGATACATGTCCATAATAATGGGTATATTACTTGCTGTCCGGGTTGGTTTACGAACTCTAAAGATGTTAATATCACAGGTCAGTTTGATAACTTATGGGATATGTGGAATCATGAAAAACTAGTAAAATTAAGGGAGGCGTGGCTAAGTAGTAATAATAATTTATGTAAACCTTGTCCCTTATTGATAAGTAAGAACTTTAAAAATGCAAAAATTGTTCCAGATGATTATATGACACCGATTATGACTTATGGACCGACACATGTATTATTTGCAAATGATAGCACATGCAATCTACACTGTTGGTCATGTAGATCTAAACCTATTATACAAAAACATCAAGATAGAATTTTCAGGCAAACGAAGCAGGTTTTAGATACTTTCTATGATAGCATTAAACAAATAACTACTCTTGGATTTGGAGATCCATTTGCTAGTCCATCATGGTTAAAAATTTTGCAAACATTAGATTCTCAAAAATATAAAAAACTAAAAATACAATTATTTACAAATGGACTATTATTACCAAAATATTGGGATTCGATAAGTCAAATACATGAAAACGTAAATATTATAAAAATGAGTATAGATGCTGTTACTCCAGAAATTTACGAGAGAACCCGTCTTGGCGGTAAATATGAAGATTTAAAGTATGCGTTAGAATTTATATCAAAACTAAATAAGTATTTTATTCTGAATATGGTTGTTCAGGCTGATAATTTTACAGACATTCCACTCTTAATAGAGCAAGGAATCAAGTATAATTGTTCAAGGATAAATTTAAGTATGCTAAGAGACTGGCCCGATATAAGAGGTGGAAGAGAAAAATTTGATAAAGAAAATTTATCTAATAAAGATCACCCAAGGCATAAAGAATTTTTACAATTACTAGAAGATAATCAAGATTTATTAAATAATCCAATAGTTTACTGTGATGAAATTATGCCAGAGGGACAACAGATAATCAGAGATTTATATTAAGGGGATAAAAATGAGTTGGTTAGATGTAGTTACTGCTTATCTTGGTGCTGTTGCATCTGGAGATGTTAGAGCAGTTAAGCAGTTAGTATCAGAAGATGTCCAGTACAAAGATGAAGTTATGGAACTCAATGGTATTGATGAACTATTGACTATTATTGGACCTGACTATAAAATACAGGTTCAAAACTGGGCCTATAAAAATAAGTTAGTTTTTGTAGAGTATTCTTACTGGGATTACATGAATGAGTATTCCCAAGATGTAGTAGGTGTATATACTATTAATGACTTGGGAAAAATTTCACAGATTAGGATGTATTCATGAAGGTTCCTAATATAGAAGATAAGCATATGGACAGGGCATTGGAGTTTGTATTAAAACTTCCAAATAATGATTCCCTAAAGGCATGTGTTATGAAAGAGAATCCGGGTATGTATGAAGTACTAAAAGGGCAACTAAAGGTATTGGCATATAATAAAGAATCAGAAGAATATATCCAAGCATATCTTACTGGATTCTATAGTTGTTTTTTTATGATTAGGGAAGCAATGAAAGATGAAGGATTAAATTAAATGTCTGTAGATAAAAGTAAAAGTATAGTATTGTATCATAAAGAAAAAGTTTTTATTAAATCTAATGAAATTACAGATGATTGTTATAGATTATTAAATCATATAGAAGATTGTTATGCTATCATTGGAGTAGCTAGAAGTGGCATTTTTCCTGCATCATTTTTATCAACAATATCAAATGCTAGATTAATATCTTATGAGAATAGAAATGGAACAATTACAGATCTAAAAGGAGGAAGGAGATCTAGCGATGTTTATGGTGATGGTAATAATATTTACCTCGTTGATGATTCATCTTTTACTGGGAAAGCAATGAGGTTTGCAAAGAAAAGAGTCCAAAAACATTTTCCAGATAAAAACATTATAACTATGGTACTGTATAGTACAGAAGCACCATTTACATCGGGCCTGATTGATCACGCAGCTAGAATAGTAGATAAACATTATTTTGAATGGCATTTATTTGCATCGCCATTATGCAGTAAAATATGTATTGATTTTGATGGTATCTTATGTAGAGACTTTATGCCTTATGAAGAAGATGATGGTCCTATTTACCTACAAACACTACAATCTATGTCTCTTGGTAGAGTAAGACCACAAAGCAAGTGGCCGGTAGATATTATTACTGCAAGATTAGAAAAATGGAGAAAGCCAACAGAAGAATGGCTTGTTAAAAATAAAATAAATTATAGCAACCTTATAATGGGTCCATGGAACAATATCTCAGAAAGGTTCAATGCGGACATTGCAGAATGGAAGTCTACTATGTATGATAATCTACCTAGTAAAACATTATTTGTTGAATCAGATATAAAGCAAGCTACAAAAATACACTCATTGACTAATAAAGATGTATTGCATTACGATTCTGGAAGGTTATTATCATGCACTTCAATATCTTAATCTATTTCTTTTTTAGTTTTATTGCTATGTTCGCTTATTTCAAGAATTTTTGGCATAAAGATGCTGAAGGTCAAGATATTATGGTATACTTAATTATGCATGTTGTGATGTGTCTTATTTTTTTAAAGGTGTTTGGAGTATGAAAGGTTCAGTTGAGTCGATTAAAGATAGGATCTATGAGTTGAGTTTGAGGATTGATAAGGAGACTTACAATCCAAGTGGATCAAAAAGCGAGATTAAAAAACTTATTAAGCAAAAATCTAAACTGGAAAAACAATTAGAAAAAATTAACCGTTAAAAGGGTGTATAAATAGTTGTAACTATTCTTTGTTCAACTATGGGAGGTATGAAAATGCCCAGAAAACCACTTTTTAATGGTCCTATCATGACTTTTGTTAGAAAGCACAGATTGATTAGGAGAGCCGCTTTGGTCGGTGGTATTGTAGTTGGAGCTTATTTTGCTGGGGTAGCAATGGGTTGGTGGCCTAATATTTTAGGATGAAATAAATAGGGTTTTAACCCTTGTTTGTGGCACTGGGGCGGGTCTTGTATCTTTCAAGTAACCCGCCTTTTTTATCTGGTAAATAAAATGGATAACTTTGAAGCAGCAAATGAACCACAAAGACAGCCTGAAATGGTTGTATCTAAATGTTGGGAATGTGGTAAAGAAAAAGAATGTATTGAGTACATTGTCTGTTGCACTGGGACTAAATTCTATACTTGCCCAGAATGTGAAAAAAAGATTCAAGAAGAGGGTTGACAATCCCGATATCTATAGTAGAATCAAAGTGTTGTCACTAACTTACTTTCTGGAGCATGGGAATGAACTTTCCAAATAAACAGACCGAGCTTGTTATCAAGTTTTATGAAGAGTTGCTTCATAATCGTCAAGATGTTTTAGAACTAAAAGATCAGATTGAAGAGGCTATTTCTTTTGCTGATGTTTTTGTTTCTGCGTTGGCTGAAGTAGAGCCTATTGACTGGGATTTTATTATTGACCATGTAGTTTATGGAGAATAGAAATGATTCGCACTTACCAAGATTTGTTTGAAGAAGTTACATCAAGGCCCGCTGATGGAAGAGCGTGGGCAGAATGCGTGTCAGCTATCTCACACACATTATACAAGCACACTAGTTGTGGGATTTGTTTTCACGCTGTTAATGATTGCGAAAACAGGGTAGTCTCGGTAGCTGGATATTGCGAGGGAGTTGATATTGATTGTGATTCGCATGAGCTAAAGTTTCCCTTTTCTGCTGATGAATTTTGGAAAGCTGTTGACAATGCTGATAATGATGGTATAAACCTATGGAACGATACTCATGGTTGTGAGCATTGTTATGATGGTCTAAAAGGTGAGTATGGCTATACTCCCATTCAACCTAACTGTAATCATTGTCATGGAGAAGGAGTTATTCTATGAGTAAAAAAATGACTATTGCTTACTTTAAAGAAGCAATCAAACAAGATGGTAATGTACACTATGGAGTTAATGCATTACTGTATGTTTTAAGACAAATTGAATATGCACATGCAGATGGTCAAATAACTGATAAGCAAATGGATAAACTTTGGAAATGGGCCTATGATAAGTATGCAGAATAAAGTATAATTATCTAGTGATCTATTACTTTATTAGGAGACTGAGATGAAACCGTTGTATATTTGGGCTGGTGGCAAAAATAAGATGCTGAAGAAGTATGTTGACCACCTTCCCAAAAGCTTTTCTACATATGTAGAGCCATTCTTTGGTGGTGGTGCTATGTATTGCTGGGCATATCAAAAGAACCCAGATGCTCGCTTTGTAATCAATGATATTAATGAATCTATTATCAATATCTATACTTCCATTAAATATGATCTTGATAACTTTATTAATAGAATGGATGAGTTGTCTAATGAATATTTACCATTGGATAAGCCATCTAGAAAAGAGTATTATTTTAATCTCAGGCATCAACACGCATTTGATTATGAGGTATGGGATAGAACTATTGAATCTGCAACTCTTTATTTCTTAATGAAAACAGGGTTTAATGGTATATGGCAAATCAATAAGAATACAAATGGTCGTTTTGGAACTCCATCTGGATTACTAAATCAGAAAGATAAAGTATATGATAAAGAAAATGTTTTGGAATGGCACACAGCCTTGCAGAATACAACTATTTTATCTGGAGATTTTTCTGACACTTTAGAACATTCAACTGAAGGTAGCTATACTTTCTTAGATCCACCTTACAGAGGTTCCTTTACACAATATGGTGTTGACTTCGATGACAAGATTCAACTGTCAGTACTAGAACATCTAAACAAATGTAAAGAGCAAGGATCTTATGCTTTACTATCAAATAGAGATGTAGGAGATGGTTTCTTTGAGGATAATGTAGGTAATAATCAAATGGTTTATTTTGATGTTACTTATACTGCCGGAAGAAGAAAGAAAAATGATGATGGTTCTTTTAGTGCAAAGCCTGCAAAAGAAGTTCTCATTTTCTAAAGTTTCCATTTGACACTGACGATATCTATTGTATAATTGAGGCATAACCTATTACTTACTTTTTGGAGTTTTTACGATGGCACTCTTTGATGATTTGAAAAATGCGGCACAAGACATGTTCGACTGTGAGCAAAAAGAGGACAAACAAATTGGTAATGTTCAGATACCATACAAGGTCTGGATGAATTTCAAGAGGGAGTTTGAGATTAACTTTGTTGAGCCAGAAGACGACGAAGATTGGCAAGATTACAAGGGGGATATTCATGCGACATGATTGATTTTGAAATTGCTTTCGTAAGTATTTGTCTTGTACTGTTTGTGTCTACTTTATTAATCGCTTTTAGTTTTAGGAAAAAGAAAATGGGTATTGACGTTTATTCTGGTAAAGGTGTTATCGCTGACTCTGATGAGATTCTTCGTTTTGTAAATGGTAAGAATAAAAAGATTGTTATTCAAACCTGTCAGGAATGGTATGATGGAGTTGTTGATGAATACAAGAATGATCCATCTGATTGGAGGCAACAAGTTGTAACTGATTTTGAGGGTATTGATAAAATCTCTACTAAGGCAACTATTGCAGAAGTTCGTAAAGCACTTCAGTCTGTCATTAAAGTTGAAGGTGAAGTTGCTAAGTATGGAGAGTGCTATGTTGAACATGCCGATTATCTAATGGAGTTATTTAATAAACTATTTGAAGTATGCGATTTGGGTTTGCCATACCTAACTAATGTTACTGCTTTTGGTAGTGCTAGGTATAATGGTTGGGATGTGCCTCTTGGAGTTGCTTGTTTTGTATTCAGTTCAGATGATTGTTTTGTAAAGGTATTGTCTGAAGAAGGTGAAAACCTACAGAAGATGATTGGTCATTGTAATGAAACTGAATGGACTGAAATGAGTTACTAGGTTCCATGGGACAGCGGATCGGTTATCCAAGTAATTCTTATAAAGTTGCCTCCGCAGGTTCAACTCCTGCCTGTCCTACTTTTTGTTTCTTTCATTGTTTTTT
>Ga0255751_10005968_pt1 | contig 10783 bp, 10 predicted proteins | sample 071ome_20_FD_179951 | JGI IMG/M metagenome (GOLD analysis project Ga0255751, IMG submission 179951) | Coastal salt marsh microbial communities from the Groves Creek Marsh, Skidaway Island, Georgia - 071412BT metaG (version 2) | ecosystem: Environmental > Aquatic > Marine > Intertidal zone >...
GGAAGAAAGTCACCAGCATACTGGGCTGATAAATTTTTATGGGCTGGGAAAGGTAAGCGTAAGAAAATGCCACCTAAATCTCAGAAATATGTTCGTGGAATAAAAAGAAGGAAAAGATGACACAACAAAGAAAAATGATAGATGCAAGGGAAGCTTGGCTAGACGGAATAAGTTTAGAAGCTTCTCAAGTACTAGCAAAATTGAAGCATAGAGAAATTAAAGGTATAACCCTTACTGCAAGAGAGAAAAGTATGGAAGAACTCTGCAGTGGATATATCTATATGCTATCTTTGTGTAAAGATTATGGACTTTTTGATTCCGACGACCCTTTTAACTTATTTAACAAAGAGACTTTACATTGATCGAGATAAGCCGTGCAGATATTGTACCCGATTATCTCATGGAGTTATCTCCTGAGAATCGTTTCATTAAATTACCCATCGAAGGGTACCTCGACTTATTAGGAGTAGCTCCTAATACCTCCCAAACGGCGATCATTAATGCAATTAATAACCCTAAGTATCGTTTTGTCTGCGCGGCGGTCTCTCGTCGCCAAGGCAAGACATACATCTCAAATATCATAGGACAGTTAGTTTGTTTAGTACCAAACTCTCATGTGCTACTGATGTCACCAAACTATTCTTTATCACAAATCTCCTTTGACCTACAAAGAAATTTAATTAAACACTTTGATTTAGAAGTCACAAGAGATAATGCAAAAGATAAAGTTATAGAACTTTCAAATCAATCAACAATTAGAATGGGTTCTATCAATCAGGTAGACTCTGTTGTTGGTCGTTCTTATGATTTAATCATCTTCGACGAGGCTGCACTTACTGATGGCAGAGACGCTTTCAATGTGGCACTTCGGCCAACGCTCGATAAAGAAAATTCTAAAGCAATTTTTATTTCTACACCTCGTGGAAGAAATAATTACTTTGCAGAGTTTTATTATAGAGGTTGGTCAGATGAATTTCCAGAATGGTGTAGTATAAAAGCTACTTGGCATGAAAATCCTCGTGTGTCAGAAGATGACATTAAGGAAGCAAAGAAAACAATGTCAGAAAATGAGTTTGCACAGGAATATCTTGCAGACTTTAATGTATTTGAAGGACAAATCTGGGCATTTAATCATGAAGAATGTACTGCAGATCTAACACAATTTGACACCTCAAAAATGGATGTCTTTGCAGGACTTGACGTTGGTTATAAAGATCCAACAGCTTTCTGTGTTATTGCCTATGACTGGGATGAAGAAAAATACTACTTGCTTGATGAATATCTCGATGCAGAAAGAACAACCGAACAACACGCTGCAGTAATCAGAGGAATGATTGATAAATGGAATATTGATTGGATATACATTGACTCTGCAGCTCAGCAAACTCGTTTTGATTTTGCACAAAACTATGACATTACTACTATTAACGCAAAGAAATCTGTACTTGACGGTATTGGTCATGTTGCAGGAATAGTAGAAAATAATAAACTTATTGTAGACCAAAAATGCAAACATGTGATGATATCATTAGATCAGTATCAATGGGATCCAAACCCTAACCTATTAAAAGAAAAGCCAAAACATGACATGTCATCTCATATGGCAGATGCTTTACGATACGCTCTTTATACATTCGAAACTTCAGCGACTACGTTTTGACAATACCTAATAAAAAACAGTTCTTGACATCAGATGTGACTTTTTGGTATAATTCTAATTAAGAGTATAAATATGAACTTCAAAAGAGATTTAGTTAAATACGTAAGAGACAAGGCTAAATCAAAATATAGAAAAGCAAATAATTGCTATATATGCGGCAGTACTGAGAACTTAGATTTTCATCATTATTACGGACTAACCGAACTACTAGAAACTTGGCTAAGAAAGAAAAATATTATTATTAAGAATGAACAAGACATACTAGAGATTCGTGAAGTCTTTATTGATGAAAACTACGATAAAGTCTATAACGCTGCAGCAACTCTCTGCCATGCTCATCATTTACGACTACACTCAATTTATGGAAAACGACCCAAATTGACTACAGCAGAGAAACAAAGAAATTGGGTCGAGAAACAGAGAGACAAATATGGCATGGTATGACAGGTTTTTAGGAAGACGAGAGGAAAAACTTAATCCTGCTCAATATGTTATTTCCCGTGAAGAGGGAATGACTATTGATTCTCGTGAAATTCCTACTAATTATAGAAATGCATATGAACAACTAGAAATAGTTAATCGTGCTGTAAACATGATTGTTGACGATGTTTCTGAAATTCCTTTCACAGTAGGTGAACAAATAGTAGGAGTTAATAACATCATAAAAAACATGCGTAGATCTAGGTTAGATTTACTTTTGAATAAGGAGCCAAATCCTTTTCAAGATGTAAGTACTTTTAAAAGAAACCTAATAATTGATCTACTCATAGATGGTAATATATTTATTTATTACGATGGAGCACATCTTTACCATCTACCTGCTGATAAAGTCACAATCTATTCAGACGATCAAACTTACGTAGAGAAATACTCATTTGACAATAGTATCGATTATAGCGTAAACGAAATTATACATATAAAAGAAAACAGTTTCAACTCCATTTATAGAGGTGTACCAAGATTAAAACCAGCATATAGAACTATGCAACTTTTAACCTCTATGAGAAACTTTCAAGATAACTTCTTTAAAAATGGAGCTGTACCAGGTTTAGTATTAAAATCACCAAACACTCTTTCTGAGAAAATAAAAGAAAGAATGTTACAAGCATGGAGTATTCGATATAATCCGAATACAGGAGGTAGAAGACCTCTTATTCTTGACGGTGGTTTAGAAGTTGATAACTTAACAAATATCAACTTTAGAGAATTAGATTTTCAGGATTCTATCAAGGCAAGTGAAAGAGTAATTCTAGAAGCTATGGGTATTCCACCTATTCTTTTTGACGGTGGAAATAATGCGAATATTCGCCCAAACCATAGACTTTATTACTTAGAAACAGTATTGCCCGTAGTTAGAAAACTTAAATTTGCACTGGAAAGATTTTTTGGTTTTTCACTTTCTGAGGATATAACAGGAGTACCTGCTTTACAACCAGAATTAAGAGATCAAGCAGCTTACTATGCAACACTTGTTAATACTGGAATACTTTCAGCAAATGAAGCAAGAGATGCACTAGGCAAAGACCCAGTAGCAGGATTTGATGAGCCAAGAGTCCCACAAAATATAGCGGGATCAGCAGCAAATCCAGAAGAAGGTGGACGACCAGTAGAAACTCCACCAAGCGAGGAAAATTAATATGACAAAAGATAAAATGGCAAAAGCATTATCAGAGTTTTTAGTGAAACGTAAAGTTGACACTATTTCTCTTTCAGACTATAAAGGTCTTGGTAATGAAGTTCCAGTCAAAGACTATCTTTTAAGAAGAGCATTTGGTTCTTGGAATAGAGTACTTTCTGCAATGCAGAAAAGATACCCAATTGATTTGGAAACTCTATTAGCTCCAGCACCTGCTCCAAAACCTACACCAAAGAAAGTGGCTCCTAAGAAAACAGTAGTCAAGCCAAAAGTGGAGAAAAAAGATGTCAAATAAAATTTATCACTGGACAAGTACTTTTAAGTCATTAGGTGAAACTGATGATGGCGGAGTCGAAATTAAAGGCTCAGCAAGTACAAATGCACTGGATAGAGCTGGAGATATTATTGAAACAGAAGCTTGGACAAAAGGAGGGTTAGAAAACTTCAAAAACAATCCAATAATTCTTTTTAATCATAACTACGACAGACCTATTGGTAGAGCAAAAGATTTACAAGTTACAGACAAAGGCTTAGAGATATCAGCAAAAATATCAAAAGCTGCAGGTGATGTAACACAACTTATTAAAGACGGTGTCCTTGGGGCTTTTTCTGTTGGTTTCAAAGTCAAGGATGCTGATTATATGACTGAAACCGACGGATATAAAATAAAGGACGCGGAACTATTCGAAGTGTCTGTAGTATCAGTACCTTGCAACCAAGGGGCAACTTTTGGAATGGCAAAGTCTTTTGATTCTATGGAAGATTACAATAAGTATAAGCAAACTTTTTACAAGGCTAACTCAAACGATTCAGCAGACGCTGTTGAAATTGAGCAGCCAAATGGGGCAATAGCCCAAGAAATGGAGACAAATATGTCAAATGAAAAACAATCTCCTGAGAGCAAACCTGAGTTCGATCTTGAAGCATTTGCTAAGAAAGTAGCAGAAGATACTGCTGCTTCTATCGCAATGAAACAAGCCGAGCAAAAGGCTGCAGAGCAAAAAGCTGCTGAAGAAGCAGAAGCAAAAGCTGCTCAAGAAGCTGAAGTTCAAAAAGCCGCCGAGGAAGCAAAACAGGAAGAGCAAAAAACTATCGTTCAAGCTGGAATATCTGGCGCTGAAAAACTCATGAATGATGTTGAAAAGAGAGTCAAAGATGACTATTCTAATTTAGAAGAAGTTGTTAAAGGACTTGAAAAGCAACTAGCTGAGAAATCAGAAGAAATCATGTCTATCAGAGAGTCAAAAAGACATTTCTCTGACAGAAAAGGTGAAGGCGACTGGAAAAAAGCTTTCGAACAAGATATTTTAGATGCTAAATTTGCAGGTCTTGCAACTGGTAAAGGTTGGGACAACAAATACGGTAGATCAGTAATGGAAAAAGTTAACGCCCATTCAGGTGTTGGTGTTTCTTCTGCTGACTTCGAGCAAATCGTATCAACAAATATTGAAAGAGATATTCAAAACGAATTAGTCTTGGCTCCTCTATTTAGAGAAGTACCAATGACTTCTGCTAACATGATTATCCCAATTCTACCAGACAGTGGTTATGCTGAATTCCAGTCTAATCAAACAGCTTCTGGAAGTTCACCACATGGTAACTTAGCACAGAGAGGCGACACTTACGGTTCACCTTTCGGTGGGGTTGATCTAACAGAAAGAACTCTTTCAACCAAAAAACTTATTTCACAATCTTACTTAGGTAACGAAACTGAAGAAGATGCAATCTTACCAATTCTTCCTTTAATTAGAGAGTCTATGGTTAGATCACACGCAAGAGCAATCGAGAATGCTATTTTAGCAGGTGACGATGCTGACGGTGCTTTCGGTACTGGCGGTGCATCTTTCGAAGGTCTTTTACACCTTGCAAGAAACGATTCAGACTACACACAACCATCAGGAACTTTCGCAGCTTCTGATTCTGTGACTGCAGCTGATCTTCTTGCTTTAAGAAAGAACATGGGTAAATATGGCGTTAACCCACAAGACGTAGTATATATCGTATCACAAGACGTGTACTACAACTTGCTAGAAGACGCTGAGTTCCAAGATGCTAACCTAGTTGGCGACATGGCAACTAAACTATCTGGTGAAATCGGACAAGTCTTCGGATCAAGAGTCTTACTCTGTGACGAATTCGCATCCAAAGCAGCTGCTAAATTTAACGCTGTAGCTGTTTACACAAGAAACTACGTAATGCCTAGACTTAGAGGTGTAACCATTGAGTCAGATTACGAAGTTGCTAACCAGAGAAGAGTACTTGTAGCTTCACAAAGACTTGGCTTCATCGATCTAATCGACGGCGCTACTTCAAAGTGGGCACAGATGTACAAAGCATCTTAATTAATCCCTTAACGGATAAATGGCTGGGGGCGAGCCTATCGCCCCACTTTTTATGAATTATGGCGAATTTAGTAACATTACAACAGTACAAAGACTTTGCAGGACTCACAGGTGTAAATGAGGACTCAAAGATTAATGTTATAATTCCCGCAGTCAGCCAAGCAGTGAAGACATACTGCGGCACGACTATCATAGATTATTATACTACTACAAAAACAGAGTACTTTGATATCTATGATAATTACACAAATGCAATTTTAGTAGACGAAAGTCCACTAGTAAGTGTAACTTCTGTAAAAGAAAGAACAGGACAAGCAGAAAGTTATACTACTCTAATAACTGGTAACTCAGATGGCAGTGGTAAGTATGAGTATACTATAGATACTGATCGAGATACTATTTATAGAACAACAGCAACTGGAGACGCTTTCTTTCCAAAAGGAAGAAAAGCAGTAGAAGTAGTTTATAACGCAGGTTATTCATCTACTCCAGAAGATTTAAAACTAGCATGTTTTGATTTAGTAAAATACTATTTAAAAGACGAAAGAAAAGATAGGCTTACAATACAAGGAGCAAGTATACAAAACCAAGTATCAACAAGTCTGAGAGAGAATATTGGATTCCCAGACCATATTAAACGAATACTTGATTTTTATAAAGTACATAAATAATGGCTAAACAAACCTTACCTAGCCAAAAAGTACTACAAGAAATAGCTAAACAAAAACAGGTAAAAAGTCCTTCTGCAAAAAAGAGTTATGAGAAAGCTTTAACTATTTTAAAAAGTAGAAATGAAAAAGTCAGGGATGTACTTGATAGAGATGTTTCTTTTCATTTAAAACTAATAAGTGAAATGGAAAATAGAATACAAGTTATTGGAGAAGAAACAAATGGCTGGATAGAAATTAATCCAGAAGTTTATCAAGCCCTATATTCTAGCGAAGGATTTAAAGTAACTAGTCAAACAACAGTAACAGTGGAAGATGGTTGGATTAAACAGTTACAAAAAGACGGAACAAAAACTGCATTAAGTGCAAAACAACTTAGAAAAGTTAGATCAGCAATATTTGGAGCAGATGCAGGTAGAGTTGACTTAGGTCACGATACTGGTATTGCAACAAAGAGAATGGAAGTAACTTTAAATGTTTTAAGAAGTATTCCTAAAACAGCATTACCTCCAGCAGAAAAAGCACAAATAATAAAATTAGAAAGTGCAGTAAAGAAAGCAATCGAGTTATTAAATTCTATAGATAAACTTGAAGCCAAACTTGCTAGAAAGTTATTTTCAAATAGAAAAGAACTTTTACAACAGTTTTTAACTTATGTTAGAGAAGGTTCAATAGGAGTTCCTCAAGTAGAAGTACTTTCTACTACTGCTGAAAATTTTACTCCAGATGACTTAATGGAGAAAAGAACAGAATTTATATTAGAAGATAGAGATCTAAATAGAAATATAAAAGGTAAACTAGCAGGAGATATAGTAGGTGGTTTAAGTAACTACATATATAAAGAACTAACTGGAGCTCGACTCACGGATGCAGAAGCAGCTCTAAAAAACTATTTAGAAGAAGGAGAGTCGCCTTCTCTTGTAGACACAGTAAGATTAAAAATATTAAATGCGGCAGTAGGTAAAAAATATAAACCACAACGCAGAAAAACAAAACCTCTCAGTAAAAAAAGTGCATTATTTACTAAGAGAAGAAGATTTAAGACTAGACCTATAAATCCACCCAGAATAGCTGCAATGAGAAGTAAGAATACAGGATTTGCAGAAGCAGGAAGAATATTAGGATTTATAAATAAACAGTTACCTGCTACAATAATGAAGAATATGGGAAGACCTAGTTTGGAAAATCAAACAGGAAGATTTGCTAGATCAGCTGAAGTTGTATCTGCAATACCAGATAGAAGAGGGCTAATTACTTTTAACTATACATATGATGAAAGGTATAGAGTTTTTGAGCCTGAACATAATGATGGTAAATATCCTTCTTCATACGATCCTAGAGATCTTATATCAAGAAGTATAAGAGATCTAGCAATTGCACAAGCACAATTTAAGTTTATTACACGGAGAGTATAATGGCGTATAGAACAGCAAGAAAGAAAATAGCAGATGCTCTCGTTGAAAAAATAAAAGGAATTAATGGTAATTCTCCATATAATTCAAATGTTTTTAATAATGTTTCATCAAAAATGGTATTCTTAGATGAAATTGAACAATACCCAAAAGTATGTGTTGTTACAGGAGCAGAAACAAGAGAATACCAACCAGGCGAATTTAAATGGAGATTTTTACAAGTCTCAATAAGAGCATACGTTAAAAATGAAAATGATGCTCAAGAAGAATTAGCATTATTATTTGAAGATATTGAAAAAATAATTGATGATAATGATGCACTAGTGTATGATAACACTGTTACTCCTAATTTGTCAACAACAAATATGGTAATACAAACTTTATCAACAGATGAAGGTGCGTTAAACCCATTGGCAATAGGAGAAATGACAGTGGAAATACGATATTAGGAAACAGGTAAGGCACATAAATATGTAGCCGCACCCTTTCCAAAGTAAAACGGAGAAAGCAAAATGGCTTTAAATTTATCGAGAAATACCAAGGTATTTGTCAGCTCTGTAAACGGGGTGCATGCTTCTGGAGGATCTATCGTAACTTTAGATGGATTTACTGCAGGAACAGGTCACGCAGTTGGCGATGTCATTACTTTGGGAACAACATCAGGTTCTGGAACAGGAGCAAAAGTAATTGTTGCTGCTGTATCCGCTGGTGGAGTTACTGAAGTTTACATTCCTAATAATTTCAGAGGAACTGGGTATGCTGATAATGATACAGTTACTCAATCCGCTTCTTCTGGATCAGGAACAAGTTTTGCTGCGGTTGTAAATGGTGTTACAAGCACAACCACAACAGAAAATAGCAGAACTGCTCTTGGTTTATTCAAAGGAAACGGTTCAGACGCGAATACTTTTAGAATCGGTGTTTTAGACGGGTATAGCTTCTCACAAGGAAGTGAAGCAACTGACATTACTATTAATGAAGCAGGTGCTACCCCTAACAGAGGTTCAAAAAGATTTAATGATGCTCTACCTCCAGCAGAATGGTCATTTGGTACTTATGTAAGACCTTACAAACATGGCTCAAATAGCTGGAGAGATAGTGGCGATCACGATATGGTTGAAAATATTCTTTGGGCATCTATTGCTGGTAAAGATATTGCAGAAGGAGCTTTAACAGGCACTTCAGCATCAGCTATAACAATTGACGGAACAGATGCAGATGTTACATTCGAAAGATCAGAACATCATGAATTGTTAAAATTAACAATTTACTTTGCTCTTGAAAATACAACTTATAGATTAAACCAATGTCAAGTTAATCAGGCAGAAATTGATTTTTCAATTGATGGAATTGCTCAAATAACATGGTCAGGAAATGCAACAACTATTGATCAAGTTTCAACAGCAATTGAAGATCCATCAAAAGTATTACATGCAAAACCAGCTGGAACAGATACATCTGTAACTACTGCAACTTATGTAGAAGGTTATAACTATGCAGATGCAACAGGTCCAGACGATGCTGATTACTTAAGAAACAAACTCTCAACCCTAACATTAGCAGTGGATTCTGCACAGGGTGGAGGAGCTTCTTCAAATGGATTAGATGCTAAAACTTATGATATCAATATTACTGGTGGTTCTATTACTATTGCTAATAATGTAACTTATGTAACACCAGAAACATTAGGTATTGTTGACAAACCAATTGGATCATTTACAGGAGCAAGACAGGTTTCTGGATCTTTAACAATGTACTTAGACACTAAGTCAAATGGTTCTAACCAATTACTTACTGACTTAGCTACAGCTACTGACCTTGTAACAAACTCTTTCAATATGAGTTTATTTATGGGCGGCGGATCAAGCGATACACCAGTTGTAGAGTTTGATATTCCAAGAGCTCACTTACAAGTACCAACCATCGAGGTTGCAGATCTTATTTCCACAACAGTAGAATTCTCTGGACATGGAACAGATCTTCTAACTGGAGATGAAATGACTGTTAAGTATAAAGGATCAACATCACATTCTGATTCCCAGTACGGAACAGATTATACTGTCTAATAATGGCAGCGTACAACTTTCTACGAGAAAGTAATGTACATCTCGTATACGACGGGAGTCGTTACTTATTAAAAACGACTCCTGAAGTATCGTTCTCACAAACATTTGCGGAAGATGCGTATTCAGTAAAGACTTTGCACGATCAGACAAAAATGTTTCAAGGGACGAGTATAACAAAAGCTAATCCTGCGGACTTTAGTTTTGCAGTTCATCTTACAGAAGAAAAAGATGAATCTATCGTGCTAGATCTTTTAGTAGATTACGATAGTACAGGTTCAAATATAAAAAGTTTTGATTTGTACGTCGTAACTGGAGAAAGCACTTTTAAATTAGAAGGATGCGTTATAACAAACGGAGATTTTAATTTAGCAAAAGGCTCTCCTCTTACTTTAAATGTAAGCGGTAATGCCAAAAAACTAGAAAGAGTAGGAGATGAAACTTATTCACTTCCTGGCACACTGCAATCCGCAAGTGCCACAAGAACTCCCACCTTATCTGTTTTAAGTGTTCAAGTAGCAGGTTCTGATATACAAAATTTAGTATCAGCTACTTTAAGTGTTCAAAATGAAATTTCATGGACACCATATGAAACACTACAAAATAGTCTTTCGGTTACAAGTGCTTCAAATGCTATGTACCCAACTTCTTATACTTTAGATAGAAGAGTTGTATCGGGCAATATTGTAGAGTATTTAACATCAAATAATTCTAACTCTGCACAAAGTTTTGATACTACTTCTAATGTTACAATAAGAACATTGGTAGATGGAGCAACATTTTTAGACGCAGAGTTGACAAGCTGTATGTATACAAAAAGAACATCAGTCGGAGAAGCATTTACACAAACTTTCGACTTTCGTTCCTTGTCAAACCCTGTAGACTTATCAACTTTAATTTCATATTAGGAGAAATAAATGGATTTAAAATCATTACTGGTCGACAGTAAGACCACATGGGTAGAATTCCCAGGCTTAGAAGGATTCGAAGTAGAATTAGCAA
>Ga0255751_10005973_pt1 | contig 10778 bp, 14 predicted proteins | sample 071ome_20_FD_179951 | JGI IMG/M metagenome (GOLD analysis project Ga0255751, IMG submission 179951) | Coastal salt marsh microbial communities from the Groves Creek Marsh, Skidaway Island, Georgia - 071412BT metaG (version 2) | ecosystem: Environmental > Aquatic > Marine > Intertidal zone >...
CTCCAGCAATAGCAGTAATCTTATTCCCAGATACACCACCAAATATGCTACCTGAAACCAGTGCGTTAAAAATGTACGAACCTGTGTCAACATAAGTTTCAGTTTCATCAATATCCGATGCGAGTTTAGTGAAGTCGTCACCAATCTCTTTTACAATATCTTTCAAAAAGTCCATCAAGCAACCATCCCGTATTGTTCACGAAGAATCTGTTTATAAGGTCCGCCAGGATTTTCCTCGCGGATTTCTTTAACAATTTTCAATTTTTGATAGAGAGAAGTATCTCCACCAAGGCGAAGAGCACTAACAATAGTGCTCAGTTCTTTATCATTGATAGGTAGATCCATTAATTCCAGCGTAGTGTTTTTAAGTATTCCAGAACGTTTTTTCTCACATCCATTAGCTCATGATAACACTTTTGATTATGAGCGCATTGGCGAAGTGCAGGGTCTGGTTTATGAACTGACTCAATAAAAATATCAAGTCCTCGATTCCATTTATCTTTTTTAGATTCCCCGTCATCGATAGTATATTGATCCTTCATAGGAAAAATGACTCCAACGTATTTGTTTTTTCCACACTCCACCCAATAGAATCGAGAATTGCTTTGAGTGGTTCTAGAAAAGCTTTCTCAAATTGTAAGTCATAATCAATATACTTGTCAAGATCTAACTCTTTAGGAAACTCTTGAATAAATGAAATGATGTTCTCATGAATAATATTTGGTTTTTTCAAGTAACAAAATTTAATTTTTTCTCCATTCTGGATAAGAGAGTATTTGTTAGTGAGTTTCTTTTGTTTAATATAATGATTGAACAAAAGAGCACCCCGTATATGTATGGGAGTTCCTTTAGTATAAATGTCAGAAGAAGACCGATACTTGACAACATCAGATGCTGAACGTGGAAATGAGATTTGCTCTGGAGGAAGTGTTTTAAATTTTTTCCGTGCATTCTCGATGAAGTCAATAACTTCATCTTCTGTTCCACTCATCATAAGTTTCAAAGCATCTTTAATCATCGTCCTACAAGGAGCAGGAGTAGAAGATTTAACAGCTTCAATACCCATCATCTTCAATTTGGGTTCTGTGTATTGAACACCTTCACTATTCCATACGTTAAGAATATACCTCTTCTTTGCAGTCCAGATACCACGGTCAGCGATATTCTCCCGCTTCATACTCATCTTTTGTTCATATGCCGATACATAGTCCGCAAGTTTCTGGTAAGATTGTTCAATGAACGGTTCAAACTTATCTTGACAGATCTTATCAAGAATCTTGACGATTGACTCTTTATCGTCAGACTTAGAAGCAAAAAATTTATCAACAAGAGGTCCAAGATTAAGATAAATCGAATCAGTATCTGATGCGACAACATAATCCTCCCCCTCTGTTTTTAAAAGAGTATTTAGATATTCATTCATTTTACCTTCGATCCAGCGGATAGAGACTTGCCCAGAAAGTGTAATTGCTTCTGCATTCGCAAGTTTGTAATATCTAAAATACTGGTTACCGATAGCGCCATAAGCAGAGTTGAGAGAAATCTTCTTAGCCATTTGGATGTTGTTGCATCTAGCAATTTCTTTCTCCAATTCTTTAGTAGGCGTTTTCTGATACTGCTGTTTAGCAGCAAGCATTTTCTTCTTAAAGATTACACGGTCTCCATACATCTTCTCCATCAACTCTGGAAGGAATCCACGAACATCCTTACGGAACATAGCACCGTTAGCACACACGGCGTTGTCCTTATACATCTCAAAGTTTATCTCCTCATTAAGTATTCGATCAACCGTAGCTGTTGGGTGCCTCTCCTCCAGGAGCGTCTCTGGAGAGATGTTGTACTGCATAATAAGGTGAGGGTACAGACTATTAAGGTCAAAAGACACAACCCAGTCATACTTTCCAGGAATCGGTTCCTTAACATATGCCCCCGCATACTTTTCGTTCTTGGACGATCGGTTCTTTGGTGGAATGACGATATCTCGTTTCTTAAGATAATTGTAGATAATGTTGTCCCACATCCGCACCTGATAGAACACATCACCATAATTCACTTTGGCATCATAGGCCATAGTGAGGGCGAGTTCAATCAGTTTCATCTTGTCTTCCAAACGGTCAACAAGTTCCACGTCAACGATGTTGTACTCAATAAACTTTTGCCAACCTTGAGTGTAGAAGTCTTTAAAAGTATCAAACTCAGAGTGGTCTAGTTTCTTTTGTCCTAGTTCCACCTCAGCTATGTAGTCCAAACGATAGGATTCTTGTGCTTTATATGTGAATTTTTTATACAGATCAAGATAGTCGAGTTGAGTCACTCCACCCACATCGCAGGTGATTTGATTTCTTCCCTTGATCACGATTTCATTCTCAGTCACAAGACCCCAAGGAGACATTCGTTTCATCAACTTCTCTCCAAGCACCCGATTGAGGCGGCGGCAGATGTAAGGAATATCATACATCTGAATATTCCATCCAGTAATCACATCGGGAACATCCACCATCCAATAGTTAATGAAGTGATTGAGCAACTCATACTCACTTGGGCAGTGGTGATAGGTTACATTCTTCTGTTTATTGTTGAATGGTTTTACACCCCAAGTAGTAATTTCTTTGGTTGTATAGTTCTGGATAGTAATAGCCAGAATCTCTTCAGAGGCAGATTCTACATCAGGGAATCCTTGCTCTGAAGAGACCTCAATATCCAAAGTGATAAGTTTGATCTGACTGATATCAAACTTGATCTCATCTTCTGGATACTTTTCTGAGATATATTGATAGATGTATCTATCATTTCCATAGATCTCAAACCCATCAACTTCATCATACTTTTTATAGAACTCACGGCAATCCCGAACGGTGCCAGGATGCACTTCTTCTACAGGATCTCCACTTAATGTCCGATACTTAGAGTCACGCTTTGATTTTACAAATAGCGTAGGAAAAAACTCATCCCTATGCTCATACCTCTTTCCATTATCAACACCACGAACCAGAAACTGATTCCCAATCAATTGGACATTAGTGTAAAATTTCATTCCTTAATCAAGTCCTCGTATTTTTCAAGCAAAGTTGGAGTGGGATCAGCAAGTGTGAGAATCTTGTCCGAACTTATCATAAATGTATCTTGCTTTGTCAATTTCAAAAGCCAAGGTTCTAAAGTCAGTGATGATTGGTTTACAATGTAAGGATTAACGAGTTTACAATCAGGTTCACCAACATCAGCACCTACTTCTTCAATCTGACTGATCAGAACTTGATTGTTCATCAGTGCTAGAAGTTTGATCATCTTCTTTTCCATATTCAAGAATGTCCTCTAAGTAAAGTTTAGTAAGTTTATCAATTGGGTCAACCATTGTAACAACCCAATCAAATGAAAGTGGTACTACAGGTTCTTTGGCAAGAGGAACCCATGGATAGAAGCGAACTTGAAATGCGTTTTTCTTTTTCTCTTCTGTCGTTTCTTCATCTTCAATTTTTGAATAGTTGCTCATCTTAACAACACATGGTTTGTTAAGAAAGTATCCAACAACCTTTTCATCCACAACCATTTCCTGAACGTCAGCAACAACGTCTTCTCCAGATTTCAGCACCAAAAGTTTGATTGTCATAGTAAGTATCTACCTCAGATTATTCTATCATTAAAAAAGGGGGGTGTCTACTGGATTTGGCCAGTTTCCCCCCGTGGCATAGCGCCGACGATATTCAGTTCTATTTAGAACCAGTCTTTGCGTTTATGGTGGTCTGGAACGATTCTACCTAGAGTAACTGTCAGAAGCCCATCCTCAAAATCAACTGATCGAACTTCCGTGTCGTCAGAGAGCGTCCATGCTCGTGTAAATGACCGTTGAGCCAAACCCTTGTGGAGATAGTTGGTATCCGTTTCTTTATCTTCTTTCTGACCTTCGATAAAGAGTTTACCATCTTGTGTGTAGACATAAACTTCTTTCTTTTTAAATCCAGCGAGTGCTAGTTCTAGTTTTGATTCTACATTATTTACCTGAACTAGATTATAAGGCGGATAATTTGATGTAGTTTCGTGAAGATGGAATAAACGATCAAAATACTCATCCATCCCAATGCTATTGCGAGTGATCTTTTCCATTAGGGTAGGAAGATCCGCAGCAGTATACCTTGTGAGGTTAGTCATTATGGTAGCTCCTTTGTAAGCGAGTTTGTGTTGTGTGGACCCTTTCGGCATCCACTACTAATTATACAAGATACGAAAAAAAGAGGTAGGGTAAATCCCGTACCTCTTTATAGGGTGTTCCGACTTGTAGAGTGCCGCACGAATGGCACACTACTATTTATTCTGCTTCTTGAGTTTTTCCCTTCTTACCGATGTTGTACTTCTGTTCCAACACCCAGTCAGACTTATCCTTATACGCAAGAACCTTAATTTGATTTAGAGGAGCAATATCAACAACCAATTCCTGATTGACAACACTAATTAATCCCCAATCAGCCAGAAGCCTTACAATACGATTTCTGCGCTGAACATCATTTAAAGTAAGATTTGCATGTTTGCCATCAAGGGCAAACAGTTCCTTAAAGTGAACAATATAATATCTTCCCTGCTTGTGCAAGATATGGCACGATTGATAGAGTTTCTTTTCTTTCCTTGATGCTACTCCAATACGTGTCAGAGTTTCACGGACTTTTAGGAAGTCATCAGGTTCATTAAGAAGCACCTCCACCATCTGGTTCTGAGACCATTCAACCGTAGGTTCTACCGTAGTAGTCATTTTGTTCCTCCAACGTCAAGTCGTTTTTTAATAAAGTTGATTTGTTCTTGTGTAAGAATTTTCAGAGCTTGAGATGCCTTCTCGTTACTATAACCATAGTATTGTTTGACACATTCTAAATCCTGGACTTTATCCTTTCGGAGCCAAGGAGAGAATCTCTTCTTTTTCCTGAGACTATTTAGATAAAATGAATATTGCATATCCTTGTCTAAGAAATGATACCTATTCATTTCATTGGTAAAAAGAATACAATCAAGGTGTCCAGAGAGACATCGATTGATGATATAAGGAGGATATTCCTTTGAATGTTCACTTAAATCTTCTTTTGTGAAGTTAATTGAGTTGAGCCAGTCTTTGAGTTCCATTATCTAATAATCTGAATGTCATCATCTTCCGTCCAGAGTTCAACCTTAGTTCTGAACCTATCTTCTTGCTTTAGTTTCTCATATCTCTTAGTTGCTTTCTTCTTCCACCAAGAAATAATATTCTCCAGGTAAAACTTGTCCCAGTTAGGACCACGAAGAAGTTCATCCTGCTCACCAAGAATTACTTCACGGACATTTGAATAACCATATTCTGAGATATAAGACCTCTTCTTTTGGGTGAGTCCGAATGCCATGGTTATAACATCATTAAACTCCTTTAGTTTGTCTCGATCGTGAAGAGAATTCTTAATGATAGAAATCATCTTATTCTGCCTCTTCATCTTCTTGGAAGATGCCTTACTGTCAGTCAAAGGCGTATTATTATTCAACAGAGTAAAACGGTCATGAAGTCTATGAAAGACCTCATCGTGGAGAAGAGGGAGGAACTTACTTTCAGTCAAACCCTTGTATCGCATGAAGGGTTTGAGGCCATCGTATTGTGAGGCATCGGTAGTAGACCCGTAGAGAGATGTTGTCTCAAAGAGAGCAATGTCCTTCTCAAATACTTGATTGAGTGTCTCACGGGCATAGTGGGAGCAGCACAGGAGTGCCAATAGTTTACCGCCAAGATAGTTGTATCCAAAAGGTTGAGATGGCACAATCACAAATCCCATCGCAGCATGGCGATTAAAGATAGAAAGGTTAGGTGCTTTACCCAACCACAGATTTCTTGGTTTTGAATTAATCGTAGGAGAACCGAAGCGGATGAAACCAAGAACCTTTTGAGTTCTCTTTTCAAACACCATCCAACGAAGTTCTCTACCAGGAATATTACTTTCGTTATTATGAGAAGATACAGCCCTCAGAAGATTTACATAATGCTCCTGAGGAACTGCTTGTTGAAAACGTGCTCCAACAAACTTGATATCAAATTCCATCTCTTCTGGATGAATGTCTTCATTAAAGAACTCGTCCTGAAGAGGTATGAGTTGATTTGTCTGATCGATGACTTCTTTTTTCACATAACGAAGATAATCCTCAATAGAGGAAAAGTTCTTAAAATAATCAATAAATTCATTTGCTGCCCATACAGCGTCATCTTCAGATACTATCATCACACAATCAGTTTCTTACTAGGAGTTTGAATTGTAGAGAACATTTGCTGATATTGATCTGCAATATCTTCCTGGGGTTCATTTACATAAACAACATACTTTTTAGTAACCTCAAGTTCAACATCCTTTCCCTTCAAGAGGGGAGACCAAGGAGCAAACCCCATCTGACCATTACCAGCAGGAATGGCTACAATAGGATTACAGATTACGATTGCGTCTTCTTTATCATCAACTAGGTCGGCAACAACATCTTCACCAGACCACATACGAATCAGTTTTACATTCATTTTTTCAATTCCTCAACTAAACCATAAACTAACATATTAACACTATTTGCCATAACGCGATACCCAGTACCGACATAGATTTGGCCAAGAACAACAGATACTGTAGCAATTCCCCAGAAAGTGTAGTACCACTTCGACTTAACTTGATGCTGCTTTTCTTTCTTCATTGTAAGTAATAATAAAACGTTCTTCGGATCGACCAGTAGAATCAACTACTATTTGATGCTGAATAGTTCCACCTAACAATTTTGTAGCATCCCTGAGATTATTAAGAGCTACAATTTTATCAGTCTGTTCTTTTGTAATTTTGAAACTCATTTAAGTCACCACTAACGGAACTCGCATTCAACCATAAGTTCAGTCAGGCAAGCGAGCATGTTTATTTCTTGATCTGCCACGAATGCCATTTGATACTGATATTTAGCAAGAGTAAGAACAGCGGCAGGAATACTATTAGGGACCAAGGAATCATAACAAGCATCGTAAATGCGACGCAGAAGTACAGAAGTATCATTGTCCAAATTATTGACGACCCACTTACGTACTTCAGGAAAGTCTTTCTCCTTAAGTTTTTTAACCAAGTCATTTACTTTTACATCACTGAAAGTTGCAAGAATGCCAGTATTGATTTCTCCTCCCGACGAATAGCGTTGGCACTCATTAAGGACTCGTCGCCAATCGGGGAAATGTTTGTTAATAAGTTCGAGAAGGACTTTGTTGTCGTATTTGACATTTTCTGCCTGTAGGATTTCTTGAAGGCGTCCATAAAAACCTGCAGCCAACTGCGCCTTTTCCTTCCCCTTGATTGAGAAGTCAATGACTGCACATCGGGAGTGGAGGGGTTCGATGATTTTGTTCTTGAAGTTACAGGTGAAGATGAATCGGCAGTTGCCACTAAACTCCTCAGTAAACGCCCGTAGGAGGAGTTGTACATCATTGGTTGTGTTATCTGCCTCATCAATGATGATGACTTTGTGTTTAGCAGACGACGCAAGTGATACGGTCGAAGCGAAGTTCTTCGCAGTGTTTCGGACAGTATCAAGGAATCTACCTTCGTCGGATCCATTGATGACATATACATCTACTCCCAGTTCGTTACATAATGCTTTTGCTACTGTGGTTTTACCACATCCTGCGGGCCCAGCCAGAAGTAAATTAGGTACTTCACCTTTATGTAGGAAATCTTGAAATGTTTTTTTTGTTGCATCAGGAAGAATACAATCTTCAATAGTTTTGGGTCGATACTTTTCAACCCAGAGAAATTCATCACGACTCATAATAATTAGACCCAATCAGGTTTACGTTCAGGCATACGGAGATAGTTATCAGCAACCCAAGGTTTGGATGCGATATACATCTTGTATGCGTCAAAAGTTGAGATACTAGTATCCAACTTATATTCATCAGGCATCGCTCTTGCGAAAGGAGTTACTTGATCTACTTTACCTTTAGGAAAAAGATAATAAGCATCTACAAGCGTCTTGTAACAAGAGTGAGTCTTATCATACCTCAACATGTACTCATCGCACAAGTTTAAACCATGTTTGATAAGCCAATAGGCATTATTAATGTGTTCCATTGCCCACTTAGTGCAAGGATGATTGCGGAATGCTCCTTTCTCAGTCTTATAGGGCGTATTATCTGTTTTGTAAAGATATCCATATCCATGACCCCACTTTTTAGATGCCACAATAGAAAGCATTTGACAGCACTCTAAGGGCATCTTAACGACGTGTTTGTCAGGGAGACAAACAGCACTTTCAGCGGGCCATGGAGAAGTAACAAAGATGTTCATCAACCAAAGGTAGAATCAGGTTCCAGAGCAATATAATAGGTCAAATCATGGTTTTTGGATTGGAATCGTGACAAAAGTTTTTGTGACACAACCACCTCATAGGTTCCAGGAAGAATCTTGATATTCTCAACTTTAAAGTTGAAACAAAACTCATCGGTGGTTTCGCCAACGACTTCTTCGTGAGTGTTGGAAGTCTCGTTCTTCTTATCATGAACAACCAGTTTCACAACACCAGCTTCACCAATAACAGAAAGATCGGGAACCTGATAGATTGCTGCTGCTTTCATCAGAGTTGCCAGTTGTTGGGTATCCAACTCAAAGCAGACATCTTCGGAAGGAAGTTTAATAGACTTCTCAGGAGGACTGACAATCACACTAGGATCGGCAAAGAAGAATTGAGTTCGTTTCGATCCAGAACGAATAACAAGTTTTTCGTTGTTGGTAAAATCTAGTTCTGGATTGACATGAAGAGTCGAAACAGCATTAAGAAAAGTATTCAGATCATAGATACCAAAGTCTTTAGGGAATTCTTCGGGAATCTTTGCTTCTGCAAGAATGTTCTTCATTACAGAGATCGTGCGAATACAATCACCTTCCTTAATCAAGATAGATTGATTGATAGAAGAAAAGTTCTTCAGGACGGAGATAGTTTTATCAGAAAGTTTCATAGCAGATAGAGTTTTCATCACTGAGGGTAGGTTTCACGCTGTGCGTTCTTGTCATTGAAGTGCATCAGAAGAACAGCATAGTGCAAAATCTTCATAATGTCACGTCGTGCGGTGCCTTTCTTATCATAACGAGAGGCATACTTGAGGATATTACTGCGGCAGAAGGATTCACCATCACCACAAGCTTCAATCAAATCAAGTGTTTGAATCTTATCATCACCAGCAGAATAATGCTGACTGTATGTTGCAGAAATATAGTCAGTCAGTTCTTTGAGGATACGATCCTCACTGTACTTGTAACGTCGGTCAGTTTTTTCAGGCATCACCAAATTCATGTGAAAGTCGTTTTTATAATCAAATGAGATAGTATCTTCACCAGATCCACCAAAAATATAATCGGAAGAAACTGGTGCAGCTGCATGAACATCACTACTAAAGATAATAGTATCTCCTAAAGTTGTTGCGTAGGGGTTTCCAATAAACTCCACACCATCATCGTGCCAGAAGGCCTGATTGGGATTGTCTGGATGATACCTACCTTCGGTATTTTTACCTTCATAGTAGGGTTCTTTCTGGAAAGAAATGTGGTCTTCTCCCATTCCACCAGGGATTCCACCACCAATTGTAGTAATAGAATCGTTATCATTAGGCATGTTCAATTCCTCATAAAATAAAGATGTAGTTTGTTGATATTCTATCAGAAAGGAGTGTCTTGGTCAATTGGGAATTTTTCACCCGTGGCAGTCAGATCAAAATCAACATCGACTTTATCATAAAGTTCAAGGAATGCTTGTTTAGTTTCATCATCGAAACGATTCAAGCAAACTTGAACTGCTTTTGACTTATCATCAAAGATATTATACGCCTTGACGATATGGACAAGACGACGGGTGCTGATGATTTCATCAATACCACCATCGTAGAAGGTTTTGCGAATGATATCAGCCCAATCAGACAAACGCTTGCAGAATTCAGAATCATCACACAAGCCACTCAAAATTTTCTGCTCAGTTGCGGGAGTAGGATACTCTTGCTCAAGAGTAACAGGGAAACGCTCAAGGAATGCTTCGTTAAGAACGTTGGTTCCGATGAAGCGACCATCATCGCTACCCTTTCCCTTGGTGTTTGCGGTTGCAAAGATTTGGAAACCATCGACAGGTTTAACAAACTTACCAATCTTCTTCAAGAACACACCCTTGCCTTCAAGGATGGACTGGAGGCATAGAATTTTGTTGGAAGCAAGGTCAATTTCATCGAGTAGCAGGATTGCTCCTCGTTCGAGTGCTTCAACGACAGGTCCGTTATGCCAAACAGTTGCCCCATCGACAAGACGGAAACCGCCAATCAAATCATCCTCATCAGTCTCAATAGTAATGTTTACCCGAATCAGTTCACGTCCAAGTTGGGCGCAGGCTTGTTCAACCGAGAACGTTTTGCCATTACCCGAAAGACCCGTAATGAACGTTGGATAGAAAAGACGGGACTGGATAATCTTGCGAATGTCGCCAAAATTACCAAACTTGACGAAGGTATCATCTTTTTCAGGAATGAGATTTTGCTCAACGGCAGGAAGTGCGGCAGGTGCTTTTACAACCTGCTCAAGTTGCTCTCGTGCCTCTTGGATGGTCAGGTTCCACTTACCACGACTAGTCTTGTAGGAATCAAGTTTCTTGGTAACAGTTTGGTAGTTAGAACCATTCATAGCACACCAGGCACGGATGTCTGCGGCAGTCACGGACTCTCCATACACTGCTTGGAGGGAAGTGCGGATGTAGTCAGCGGAGATGGTCATTGAGTCGTTTGTTTT
>Ga0255751_10005980_pt1 | contig 10775 bp, 22 predicted proteins | sample 071ome_20_FD_179951 | JGI IMG/M metagenome (GOLD analysis project Ga0255751, IMG submission 179951) | Coastal salt marsh microbial communities from the Groves Creek Marsh, Skidaway Island, Georgia - 071412BT metaG (version 2) | ecosystem: Environmental > Aquatic > Marine > Intertidal zone >...
AAGCACGCCGTTGTGCTGCTCAGGATATTCAGGAGGGCAGTATGGATGATTTTATGAATAAGATGGGACTAGGTGACCCCGACCCATCTAATTACAGAACGGGGTTCGGTTCCGCAGATGAAATTGTAGACTGGTTCAAGCAAGATAAACCTGATGATTGGAGACAACGTGACTGAAGTTGATTATCAAGTGGTCGGTAGTGATGGAAAAATCCATAACTATATTTGGGATGATGATAAACGACAAATGGTAGAAGGGAAAAGAGAAAAAGTTCCACCGTATTGGAGAATCAATCGTATCGCTGAAGATCTAGGTGGACAAGTTTCATATTCAACCGTGGTAGATAGTCGCGGTAAGATTACTAAAAAAATTACAATCACTTACGAGGACGATGCCTGACAACTATCCATCAACTTGTGTAATCTACACCAACGGTAGTCAAGAATGTGAAAGAGTTGCTGAGTTAATAACATCTTTGGGTGGTAAGTATCAAGAATATAAATTAAATTGCCACTTCACTCAAAGAGCATTTGAACAAGAGTTTGGTGAAGACGCAACTTATCCCCAGGTTGCTATCGGTGCCAAACACATCGGACATCTTAAAGATCTTCTTCAGTACATGAAACGAGAGGAGATGGTCGCCTGATATACCGTCACACCCCCTTGCCCCTTGGGTCAGGGGGTGCTATAATACATAGGTAATCAAGGGAACTACATGGCGCTGACCACCGAACAACTCGTTCAGTATCTGACCACCACTGTTGGTGATGAGATCAACAGTTCCGATATTTACTCTGCTGCCACCCATTTCAAAGTCTCCGAACCCACCGTTAAGAAGCGTCTGGAGTCTTACAAAACTGGTCGTGGTAAGTGGAACCTGACTGTTGCAGAACGTTTGGAGCAAACCTATCAAGCTCCCGCTCAGGAACGTGTGTGCCTGATCCCTAGCAAAGAGGACAATTATGTCCCGTTCGGTAACTTCTCAGACTTGCATAAGATTATCAAGTCGGAAGTTTTCTATCCCACTTTTATCACTGGTCTCTCTGGCAACGGTAAGACGCTCTCGGTTGAGCAAGCGTGTGCTAAGGCAGGTCGTGAACTGATTCGTGTGAACATTACTATTGAAACTGACGAGGATGATCTCCTGGGTGGTTTCCGTCTGGTCGGTGGAGATACTGTCTGGCACTCTGGTCCAGTTGTAGAGGCACTTGAGCGTGGTGCCGTGCTGTTGCTGGATGAACTTGACTTGGCATCTAACAAGATCCTGTGTCTTCAGTCTGTCCTTGAAGGCAAAGGAGTATACCTGAAAAAGATCAATCGTTATGTTCGTCCTGCTGAAGGTTTCACTGTAATCGCTACTGCCAATACTAAGGGCAAGGGTTCTGATGATGGTCGCTTCATCGGCACTAACGTTCTGAACGAAGCATTCCTTGAGCGTTTCCCTATCACCATGGAGCAGTCTTATCCTACCGCTGCCATTGAACAGAAGATTCTGCAAAATGTAGGTTGCGACGAACAGTTTACCGAGAACCTTGTTAAGTGGGCAAACGCTATTCGTAAAACTTTCTACGATGGTGGAGTTGATGAGATCATTACCACCCGCCGACTGGTTCATATTGCCCAAGCATATGCAATCTTCAATGATCGTATTAAGGCAGTGACTGCATGTATCAATCGTTTTGACGAAGATACTAAACAGTCCTTCCTTGATCTGTACACCAAAGTTGACGCAGGAGAAGATTCCGAGTACAATACTGAGGAAGCACCATTCTGATTATGACCTTCAAATATAATGAAGAGGAGTTGCTGAAAGAACTCCGTGATTACATCACCAGCACATACAACCAGCACTACTCCGCTGGTAACAATGCAATTCAAACTCTTGATTTGATTGAATCTGTTGGTGATGCAGAAGCATTCTGCCGCTGCAACATCCTGAAGTATGCTTCGCGGTATGATAAGAAGGGTACTGCCCGCCGCGATATCATCAAGATCTTGCACTATGCAGTTCTGCTTCTACACTTTAATGATAAAAATGCCAACCTTGAGGAGTATCCTAACCGATGACTGTTATCTCTCGTGAAACTATTGATGTCCTGCGTAATTTTAGCAGCATCAATAAGTCTATTGTCATCAAACCTGGCAATAAACTGAGCACGATTAGCATCAATAAGAACATCATGAGTGTTGCTCAGATTGAGGAATCCTTTGATACTCAGATTTCTATCTATGATCTGAGTGCTTTCCTTGGTTGTCTGAGTCTGTTTGATCAACCCCAGTTTGATACTAGCAACTCCCAGTTCCTGTCTGTCAGTGACAGCAGCGGTCGTTCTAAAACTAAGTTCTTTTATGCCGATCCCGATGTGATTGTGCAACCACCTGACAAAGAACTTAAACTGCCTTCTGAGGATGTTAAGTTTCGTCTGACTGCATCTGTACTCAAAGATCTTCAGCGTGCCGCTGCAGTCTATCAGGTGCCCGATCTGTGCCTGTATGGCGACGGTGGAGTTCTGAAACTCTGTGTGACCGATAAGAAGAACGAGACTTCTAATACCTTCTCCATGGAAGTTGGTGAGACTAGTAGCGAGTTCTGCTATTGTTTCAAGATTGAGAACCTGAAACTGTTGGCAGATGATTACGATGTGACTGTCAGTCGCCACAACGTTGCATTCTTTGAAGGCAACAATGTTAAATACTGGATTGCACTTGAACCAAACACATGATCTGGAAGTACACCTTTCCCCTGCACAATAAACTGAAGACACCCTTACTTACTAGCATTCAGTATTCTGCAGGGAAAGGATACGATGCAGATGAGTTTGATAGAATCGCTAAGACTGATTACTACGAACACCTTGACTTAGAACAGAAGACGTACCTCAAACTCTTACATAGCAATCTCACTGATTTCTATGATGCCATGAGTCAGAAGTATTGTCTTCTAAATTTTAGTCTTTACAATGGATGGTATCAGCAGTATTACAATCTGGATACCCACCATTGGCATACCCATTCCCGTTCTAACGTAAGTATGGTATACTACTTAGAGTTGGATGGTCCCGAGCACAGCACTGAGTTCTGGTGTCCAGAGACTCGTAAAAAGTTTCAACTGGATGCTAGAGAAGGGGATATTGTAGTCTTCCCCGCTTATCAGGCACACCGTTCTCCACCTATACAATCTGATAATAGAAAGACTATCATCAGTTGTAACTACAATTTTGAGTCCGTACGATTTGACTGTATCAATGGCAAATGATTTTCTGTGGGTTGAGAAGTATCGCCCTCGTAAAATTGAAGACTGTATTCTGACTGATCAGGTCAAGGGTACGTTCCAATCCTTCCTTGATAATGGTGAGATCCCTAACCTGCTGCTAGCAGGTCCTCCTGGCATCGGTAAGACAACTGTTGCTAAGGCATTGTGTGATGAACTTGGAGCAGATTACTATGTTATCAACGGGTCGGATGAGGGACGCTTCCTGGACACTGTACGCAATCAGGCAAAATCCTTTGCTTCTACTGTGTCTCTCACTTCTGAGAGTCGTCACAAAGTTCTCATCATTGATGAGGCGGACAACACCACGAACGACGTACAACTCCTCCTGCGAGCAAGTATTGAAGAGTTCCAAAAGAATTGCCGTTTCATATTCACCTGCAACTACAAGAATCGTATCATTGAGCCGCTGCATTCGCGATGTGCAGTTGTGGACTTCGGGGTAACGGGTAAGGATAAGCAGCAACTTGCAGGTGCATTCTTCAAACGTATTAACCAGATTCTCGGTGCAGAGAATGTTGAGTTTGAGATGAAGGTTGTTGCCGAAGTTATCCAAAAGTATTTTCCTGACTGGCGACGTGTTCTTAACGAACTGCAGAAGTATTCTGCCGCTGGTAAGATTGATACTGGTATTCTCTCTGTCATCAGTGATGCATCTGTTGATGAACTTATTGGTGGTTTGAAAGAGAAGAATTTTACCAAGGTGAAGAAGTGGGTGACCCAGAACATTGACAACGATGTCACCTCACTGTACCGTAAGATCTACGATACTCTTTACAGCAAACTGGAAGGATCTTCCATTGCTGCTATGGTTCTCATCATTGCAGAGTATCAATACAAGGCAGCATTTGTTGCTGACCAGGAAATCAATCTGTTGGCAAGTCTCACACAACTCATGATGGAATGTGAATTCAAGTGACCGTTCCATTTTTTATTGATTATCCCGAACCACTTGAAGTGCCACAGGACATTGTGTTTTACTGTGATAACTATAGTGTAAACGTTGACAGAGATGATCTTAGTTATTTGGATTGCATTTATATGCATCTGGGTTATTATGGCAACGACCCTGTTAGACTAAGAGAATACCGACGATCGCAAATCCAATCCCTATTTGAATAATCATGGACATTAAACTACTCAGAATTGTCACAGGTGAAGAAGTAATTGCTGAAGTCCTTGACTGGTCTAATGGCATGATGACTGTAAAGAATGGTCTGGTCGTTCTTCCTCAAGGGCAAACATTTGGATTCATGCAATGGGCAAGTGTTATAGATACTGAACAACCTGAAATCACATTGGACATGAAGCATGTTGTGTATGTTGCTGAAGTCCATCCCTCGGTTAAGAAAAAGTACAAGGAAATGTACGGCAGTCCACTGATCACTCCTGAAGAGAAAAAACTCATTATCTAATCATGAAAAAACCACGTCAGATCAAATCCAGAATGTATTACTACTTCTGGGGCGCTATGACTCTGTTTGTATTGCTCGGACAGATCTATGTGGGCACAGGTTATCGTATTATGGCAGGTTCTGTGCTAAGATTGACGATGGGATTAGAGTCCGCTCTACAAAAATGAACGAACAAAAACAACGCTATTGGGATTCTTTGATGGGAAAGACTGTAAAGACCACACCTGAAAATGTGGAGCAGTCCCATCAAGGACTTTTTCATGCTACAATGAATCTACCAGAGGCAGCTGCTAATTGTGGCATGACTCAAAAAGAAATTATGCAAACCTTCCGCGAGTATCTGAAGTATCATGAACCAGATTTTGAAAACACCTCTGAGGTATCCTGGGGGGAAGAGTCGCGCAGTTCCTAAACTCGCTCAGTTTGTCCCTGATCTCTCAAACTATCAAGTCTATCGTGAACCATTTCTAGGTGGCGGTTCTGTCGCTCTGTGGGTGACACAAAAGTATCCAGACCTTCGTGTGTGGGTGAATGATCTGTACGAACCCCTGGTGAACTTCTGGAAGACTTTGCAGGATGATGGAGATAAGTTACAACTCAAACTCATTGAATTGAAATCCCGTTACCCTGATCAGGGATCCGCTAAGGGATTATTTCTAGAGGCAAAGGAGATTATCAATGACAGAGAGAAAAGTCACCTGGACAGAGCTATTGCTTTTTACGTCGCTAATAAGTGTAGTTTTAGTGGTCTTACCGAATCTTCTTCCTTCAGTGCCCAAGCATCAGACTCCAACTTCTCAATGCGAGGAATTGAAAAACTGAAGTTCTATTCATACGCTATTCGCAATTGGACTATAACCAACTACGATTACGCTGCATTGTTGGACGATAACCGTCTAGCATTTGTTTACCTTGATCCTCCCTATGACATCAAAGACAACCTCTACGGGAAAAAAGGAAACATGCACCGAGGTTTTGACCACGATAAGTTTGCTCATATTTGTGACAACTATGTGTGCCGTCAACTTGTATCATACAATGCGACCCAAATGATCAAGGACCGATTCAAAGACTGGATTGCTGCTGAGTTTGATCATACATATACAATGCGGTCTGTAGGAGACTACATGAAAGACCAGCATGAGCGTAAGGAATTGGTGTTGATGAATTATGAAATGTAAGGTACAATTGTACATAGCGGGCAAGATCTTTGATGAAGTAGTCATTGCTCGTGACTATCAACATGCTAGAACTATTGCATTAGCACGAAACCCTGGAGCTCAAGTTATGGGAGTTACTGCGGTGTTTGACTGATGTGGAGAATCTGGGCAAAAGCATTAGGGCAGAAAGATGGACGAGATGACAAAGAGGCAGATATTATTGCTGGCATACGCACCCTTATTTTTATTTGTTACATGGTCACTAATGTGGCCATCATTGCTAACGCAGTAAGACACTGGAATGATGTACCAACTGAAAGACTACCTCAACACTATCAACCAATCAAAGGATAATCTGATGGAGGAAGATCCTCTGGCAGAGAAAAAGTATCCAGCATACATCGTAAACAAGTGCATGTCACATCACATTGACACTGTGCTACACGCTAATGAAATGAACTTCTGGAATCAGTTGCCCTCCAGAATGCAATATGACTTTTTTATAAATACTGTACGACCTCGGAAGAGATTCTCTCCTTGGGACAAAAAGGACAAGATTGAAGACCTTGAACTTGTGCAGAAATACTATGGTTACTCTGTAGAAAAGGCACGCCAAGCACTAGACATCCTGTCTCGTCAACAAATTGATTACATTAAGGATAAACTGAATACAGGAGGACAGAATGGGCGAAGATCAGGAGATCGCGTGGACTAAAAATGATATGATTGAGGTTACCCTTAGGGAACCTGATGACTTCCTCAAAGTAAGAGAGACGTTGACCCGTATTGGTGTTGCCTCTCGTAAGGAAAAAAAGTTATATCAGTCGTGTCACATTTTACATAAGAAGGGTCAATACTTTATTGTCCACTTCAAAGAATTGTTTGCCTTGGATGGCAAAAGAACTAATCTTTCACAGAACGATGTGCAGAGACGCAATAGGATCGTACAACTCCTGTCTGATTGGGGTTTGGTAGACATTCCTAAGAAGGATACGATTGCAGATATTGCACCACTTAGTCAAATTAAAATCATCTCATTCAAAGAGAAGGGTGAGTGGATTTTAGAATCCAAATATAACATTGGCAAAAAGAAGCAACCCGAATACGTTCCCGCTGAATAAATAGAGGAGCCTTTCTCTATACTCATGCTTGGTAAACCCAAAGCTAAGGTAGAAGAGAAGGACCATGATGAAGATAAAAGTGAAGTCCTTGGTAATTTGGTGAAAGTAGTCGTACTTATTTGGTCCGCCTCTCTCCTTACGTTTAGTTACGTTAGACTACCAAACGGTCAGAAGATCCTAGATTTTGACCCTACCTTTATCGCATCCGTGTTTTCTGGATCGTTAGCTGCCTTCGGATTGTCTCCTGCTAAAGCGGGTGGTGGTAATGGCAACGGTGCAAAACCAGTAGCGAAAAAAGAAGAACCCCCTGTCGCTCCTGCTATTGAACCTAAAGATGCAAAAACTAATTAACGTCGTTGCCCTTCTGTCAGGTCTTACCAGTGCTGCCCTCATCGGTGGTGCTGGTTATGTCCTTATGAATAAGGATGCCCTGATAGATCAGGCAAAGGATGCTGCCACTAAGGCAGCAACAGAGGCAGTCTCTGCCGCCCTCCCAGGGATGCTAGACGCTGCTATGCCCGAGTTACCCGAGGTAACTGGTGGTGCCCTTCCTGCCGCTCCTGGCGTTGGTGGAGGCGCTCCTGCTGTCACTGGTCCCGCTCTCCCCTTCTAACCATGAAACTCTGGAAGTCTGATGTGACCGAGCAAGTCACCGAGCAAGTCACCGAGCATGTGCCACGCAAGTCTAAATCCCCAATTAAGACGGTTGCGTTGGCATTAGGTGCTGTTATTGGTATCTCTCACATTGGACTTCTGGGGTATGTGGTTAGGCAACCTAATGTTCATGAACCTCCTGTAATCAATATCCCTACTGGACCATATTCTTCTTACAGAATCAAAGCTGGTAAGGATGGATATGAGATTGAGTATCGTGCAAACGATCCCAAAGTTTTGGAGTCTGATAGATCTTTGGAACTGGATCGGACGAGGGGTGGATTGTTTGGTGGCGGTGGTGTTGAACGTCGTCGCGAATATCGTCGTGATCAATACACGATGGATGGCGCTAGAAATTTGGGAGGGGCAGTTGACCCCGAGGGAAAGCTCGGTGCGAAAAGCGAAGAGTGCATCAGGGCGGACGCTGGAGCACGGTCTCAAGGTGCCATGGCGGGGACCGCAATTAGTGCTGGTCTGATTGTCCCAGCAGTCACCAGTATTCCATATGTCGGATGGTTGGCAGGTGGTTGGGCACTGCTTCTAGGACAGAAAGCAGGATCTGAAATTGGATCTGAAGTAGGGTCAGCGTTTAACGATTGTTAATTAAAATTTAATGAGTTTTGTTAAATAAGATAAATCGTTATTAAAAGATATGGCACAAACTACATACAGAAAACGGATCAGAAAAGATCAAAAGGAAGAATTTTTTCTATACGTTGCATTCCATTCTGCCTTTACTGCGTTGATGAATCTTTTCAAAGATGATTGATGGAAATACCTGACATTACTTCTCCTAACATCAACATTAGGGAGATTGAAATACCAGATACAGTTAACACAACTTCACCTGCAATCCCTGTAGCACCACCAGTTGTGGTGAATATTGGTGTGCCTGTGGTGGACATTCCTGGATGCGTTGAGGCACATGAAAGCAACAACAAATCTAAAACAGTAGGTCAAGATGACACTAAAGGACTGGTTACATACTGCGATAGTGGTATGCCTAACTTTAATCCTATTGAATATTCTCCAGAGGATATGACAATCACGACTTCGGCACCACCGCCGAAAGTTGACCCACCAGAATCACCAGAGGTTCCTGAGACACCAGAGGTTCCCAATACACCTGCTACTGCCAAGATAGATTGTCCTACACCAGCACAGGAAGCAAAGGAACCTGTAGGAACAATGGTAGAAGGATTTAGAAAAAAGGTTGTTGAATATAAACTGATGGGCAACGAGTGTGTCCAGATAACAGAAGCAGTCCCACTACCTCAACAGATAGTAGCAGGACTGCCTAGTGGTGGTCAGGTTGTTCAGGTGGGTGGTGTTGCTGTCATTGCTACAGCATCAGCACTTATGGCAAAACCGTTGGCAGATATCCTACTCAAGGTCGTCAAACCAACGGTTAAAAAAGTTATGAAAAAGATTGCTGCTATCAGAGGGAAGACAGTTCCTGTACTGTCCACTGCCGAGCGTAGAAACGAGCAACGGGACCGAAACCGTGCTATAATGGCATTGAGACAAACGCTCAAACCAAAATGAGTATTCCACATTTCAAATCCCAACATGACTGGGAAGCATTTACTCAAATCTTTGATAGTCAGTGGCATTGTAAAAGAGCACTGCTAAATCGTGTCAAGGATGATATGTTCCCTGGTTATGACTGGCACTCTCTCACACCAAAAAGCATTGAAATCATCAATGACATTGTAACTACTCTCCTGTACGATGTAGATCGTAAGTTCAAAGAGACACACCAGGACTATAAGACTGAGGATGATGACCTCTTCATTCCTTATCGTTCATTCAAAGAGAATGTAACCGAAGCACTGAAAGAAGCACTTACTCCTTACCAGTTGTTAGAGCGGGACCAAGATCCTCAGCATTACGAGACACAGGAGCAGGACTTGGGATAGCATGGACGTGTGGATGCTGGTGTCCTGGTGGATTGTTTACCACCACATCAGCACATATTTTATAGTAAGGACTCTTGGGGTGGAATTGAATTCCTTTGAGCATCAAATCTCCACAGTTTTTAAGTCTAGCAATCTCAAAATCTAATCTCTTGTTAGCAACTAACTGAGCATTCAATTCAATCTGTGTGGTTGCTGCCTTCTTACATAGATCCTGCAACTTCTTATCGGTAGGTGTGCTCCATGTCATAGAGAAACCTACACCTAAGTTGTAGTTATCTTTTTGTCCAGTTCTGACAGGTACACGGTATAAAACGGAGCCAGGATTATCGGGTGCTCCATCTTCATCTATGTCCCTCATATCATATACGGGATCATAATAATATGGTTCATATGGTTTAGTTGCCGAAGCAGAACCTGTTACATACGGGGTGAAGTTTCTAGTTGGACCTTGACATTGGATTCCTCCACCGTAGGTATTGGTGATGTAGGGTCCTTGTAAAACTTGGATGGCTTGGTTAGTAACAGAACCAGAACTATTGGCGACAGGAGCCGCAGTAGCACTAACACCACCAACTTCGGCCAATGCTTGCGTAGGAAAGACTGCACTTAGTCCTACTGCGAGAAGATAGAGGTAGTGTCGGTTATGCTGGTAACCTCGGTGGTTCTTTGAATAATTGTTTGTTGACTTAAACCAGGACCCTGATACGTTTCCGTGAACTGAAACGCTGCCCCTGGTGTTGTCTGTGTGAATGTTGGTTTGCTGTTGATGCCTGTCCATGTTGAAGTCACGCCGTCTATAGTTACATTATTTGTTCCAGTGCCAGGCGAGAGATTGCCAGACGCTGATACTCCACTCCCAGTCACGGTGTATTGATACCCCGTGTTATAGTCCATTGAATTGATGGTTTCAGTGATTTTTTGTGTAGTCTCAGTGTGGCTCGTCATTGAGCCCTGTGTGAAGTTAGGCACCACGGGGACTGCCTGAGCAGCCCCATGAAATATACCCAATATCAAACCGAGACCGATTGCTTCTTTCAAACGGTCCATACTATATAACCTCAGTCAATAACGGTGATTTCAGTAACGAACTGTCCTGTAGCAGATGAACCAGCACCACCAGCAGTCAGCGTGATAGCATGAGTTCTGTCAATCGTACCTGCGAGTGTGCTAGCAGAACCAGCAGCATAAGAGGTAAGGTTACCGAAGTTAGGAACATCACCTGTGCTAACAGCAGA
>Ga0255751_10005984_pt1 | contig 10771 bp, 11 predicted proteins | sample 071ome_20_FD_179951 | JGI IMG/M metagenome (GOLD analysis project Ga0255751, IMG submission 179951) | Coastal salt marsh microbial communities from the Groves Creek Marsh, Skidaway Island, Georgia - 071412BT metaG (version 2) | ecosystem: Environmental > Aquatic > Marine > Intertidal zone >...
GCTAACCCAACGAATTACAAGAAAACAAAGACCCTAAAAAAAGGATCATGGCAGATGTAAATCCAGCTGAAATTTCAGCAATTCTTAAGCAACAACTTTCCGGATTTGACGGAGGTGCGAGCCTACAAGAAGTAGGTACTGTATTGGAAGTGGGTGATGGTATCGCTCGCGCATACGGTTTGACGAACGCTCAATCAGGTGAGTTGGTTGAATTTGAAAACGGTCAGAAAGGTATCGTATTGAACCTTGAAGAAGATAACGTAGGTATTGTATTGCTTGCACCGTCTACTGACATTAAGGAAGGTACAACAGTAAAACGCACTAACACGATTGCTTCTATCAACGTAGGTGAAGGAATGGTTGGACGTGTTGTTGATACCTTAGGTAAACCCATCGATGGTAAGGGTGATATAGCAGGCGAAACTTACGAGATGCCACTTGAGCGTAAAGCGCCTGGGGTAATCTTCCGTCAGCCGGTAAATGAGCCGATGCAAACGGGTATTAAGTCTATTGACGCGATGATTCCGATCGGTCGTGGTCAGCGTGAGTTGATCATTGGTGACCGTCAGACAGGTAAGACAACTGTTGCGATCGATACCATCATCAACCAAAAAGAATTCTTTGAAGCAGGTCAGCCTGTATACTGTATCTACGTTGCTGTAGGTCAGAAAGGTTCTACGGTTGCAGGTATCGCAAAAACATTGGAAGATGCAGGTGCTATGCAGTACACGACTATCGTTGCAGCAAATGCTTCTGATCCAGCTCCGATGCAGTTCTACGCTCCTTTTGCGGGTGCTGCTATTGGTGAGTACTTCCGTGATACAGGCCGTCCAGCGCTGATCATCTATGATGACCTAAGTAAGCAGGCTGTTGCATACCGTGAGGTATCTCTACTACTTCGTCGCCCGCCAGGTCGTGAGGCTTACCCAGGGGACGTATTCTACTTGCACTCAAGATTGCTCGAGCGTGCCGCTAAGGTTATTGCAGATGATACCATCGCCTCTCAAATGAACGACCTACCTGAGTCTTTGAAAGGAAAAGTAAAAGGTGGAGGTTCTTTGACAGCACTTCCAATTATTGAAACACAAGCGGGTGATGTATCTGCCTACATCCCAACGAACGTGATTTCAATTACCGATGGACAGATCTTCTTGGAAGCAGATTTGTTCAACTCTGGGGTACGTCCTGCGATTAACGTGGGTATCTCAGTATCTCGTGTAGGGGGTTCTGCTCAGATCAAGCCAATGAAGAAGGTATCAGGTACACTGAAGCTTGACCAAGCACAGTACCGCGAGCTTGAAGCATTTGCGAAATTTGGTTCTGACCTTGATGCTGCAACAATGTCTGTAATTAACAAGGGTGAGCGTAACGTAGAGATCTTGAAACAAGGTGTAAACCAGCCAATGTCTGTAGCGCACCAAGTAGCAATTATTTACGTTGGGGTGAAAGGAAAACTAAATAAAGTTCCTACCAACCAAGTGAAGGCATTTGAAAGCGCATTGATCGAATACATGGAAGCAAATAAGAAAGACGCATTGAACGCTATTGCAGCGGGCAAGTGGTCTGATGCTGAAATTGACGCGATTGAAGCTTCAGTTGCTGAGGTTCTTCCTAACTACGAAGCATAATAGTAAACCACGGCTTAGGCCGGAAAACAAAGTCTTATGGCGAACTTAAAAGAGCTTAGAAATAGAATTACTTCTGTCGGTAGCACGATGAAGATTACTTCTGCCATGAAAATGGTAAGTGCTGCGAAGCTTAAAAAGGCTCAAGACGCTATTGTTCAAATGAGACCTTATGCCTCTAAGTTGACTGAAATTTTGCAGAAGGCTTCAGGCACTTTGGATGCAAGCGAAAACGCCTTTGGGCAAGTTCGCGAAGGCAACAAGGTTCGTTTGGTGATCATCACTTCGAATCGTGGGCTTTGTGGAGGTTTCAACTCAAGCATTGTTAAAAAGGCTAAGAGCTACATGGAGGCCAATCCAGCGGATTACACCATCTCTACCATCGGTAAGAAGGGTGGCGAAGCTTTCAAATACGACGCACGCTTGAGCACACGTAATACGGAGCTTTGGGACGATATTACCTTCGAAGGTGCTAAAGACCAGGCTCAAGTATTAATGGACGGTTTTTTGACGGGCGAGTTTGACAAGGTGGTGATTCTGTACAATGCGTTCAAGAACGCGGCGGTACAAGAACCAACAGTGGAGCAATTCCTCCCTATTGCAATGGACGACTCAGAGGGTCCTGCGGATACGACGGAATACATTTACGAGCCAGGTAAGTCGGAGATCTTGAAAGACTTGATTCCAACGTCTTTGAAAACCCAGTTGTTTGCGGCTTTATTAGATGCCAATGCTTCTGAGCACGGTGCACGCATGACGGCTATGCATAAGGCAACGGACAACGCCAAGGCCTTGCAAGGTGACCTTAAGTTGGAATACAACAAAGCACGTCAGGCTGCCATCACAAACGAAATTCTTGAAATCGTAGGTGGTGCAGACGCCCTAGCTGGGTAATCAACGTTACTAAACTATTAAGAAAGGCCTCGGAAAAATCCGAGGCCTTCTCATTTTATATCAAATTGCATCAGGACGAGTTGTCGTGTATATGTCTTGTGAACTATGCTTTGGATTCCTCGTTATCATTTATAAGTTTGTAATGAACAAAACCATCTTACTATTATGACGCAATCCAAGTTATTGGAGAAGGAATTTATTAGCGTAGCCGAACTAATGCAACTATTCAGTGTTTCCCGCGCAACGGCACAGAGACTATTAAAATCGGGGGAAATATCTAGTGAAAAGCTAGGAGGAAAGGTAATTATTCCAACCCAACCAATTAAAGAGAAATTCAGCTTAGATAAATAATCGCTGAATGGCGACGGGTCATACCGCCTCTATGTTCTAACTTAGGAACATGACTTTTTTGACCCTTCGCGTCCGAACATTTTTATTCATGCTTCTGATCATCCTGGTGGCCTTTGTGTTGACCGGGACTTTCAGTTTGTACCATTTCCGATCGGAAAATAAGCAGTATCATTTTGACCGATTATCGCGTAAAGAAAACGCGATGATCAGCCACCTAGACTACGTTACGAAGGATTATCGGCGATTAGATTTAGAAGAGTCAGAATGGCGTGACCTATTGAGAGAAAAGGTTTCTGAAGTAAGCTCTGTCCACCATTTGGACATGGGTGTATATTCAAAAGAGGGCAAACTGCTGTCTGCAAACCTTATTCACACTAACGACCCTAAAGTTTTTCCGCCAACTATTTTTATTGACGATGTAGCGCTGTCCGGTGAAAACGCGTCCCTAAACATAGTTGAGCGACCACCCTACTTAATAGGCACCAGAGCATTACAAGATGAAAAAGGAAATGTTTTATTGGTCATTCGTGTGCCTTATGAGGTGAGCGCAAACGATATTCCCGATGAAGATTACAACTTCTTACGAAGGCTTGCCTTTATTTATGTCGTCTTGTTCATTTTAGGAATAGTCATGGCCCTTTTCCTATCAAATTACATCAGCAAGAACATGCGTGCCGTTAGCGAGCGTTTGAAGGAGTTTCGTTTAAACCAAAGCAATGAAAAGCTTGATTGGCGATTTAAAGACGAGATAGGCGAGCTGATTTCCGAGTATAATGTGATGGTTGAGAAGCTTGAGAAAACAGCCATTGAATTGGCTCAAAGTGAACGAGAAAGCGCATGGAAAGAGATGGCACAACAAGTGGCACATGAGATTAAAAACCCGCTTACGCCGATGAAGCTGACGTTACAAATGATGCAACGTGAAAAAGACGTCGACGAACTGCATAGCATGGCGGCCAATCTTTTGGAGGAGATAGACTCCTTGAGCCATATTGCTGAGGCATTTTCGCGTTTTGCGCAGATGCCGGATCTCAGCTTGGATGCGGAAGATGTGAGTTATTTGACCAATAGAGCAGCCTCCTTGTATTTAGATCAAGGCATAAGGTTTGTTTCGACAGGCCCCCTCCACGCAAGGGTCGATAAAGAACAATGGACTCGAGTCATTCATAATCTAATCAAGAATGCGTTGCAGAGCATTCCGGAAGGCCGTGAAGCGGAAATTTTAATTACAGCCGCGAAGGCAGATGATAAAGCCATGATCAGTGTTCAAGATAACGGAGGTGGCATTCCCGAGGAGATGCAACACAAGGTCTTCGAACCGAACTTCACCACCAAATCATCGGGTATGGGACTAGGTTTGGCCCTAGTCAAGAATTTGGTTAACAGCTTCGGCGGGGCCATTGGATTTGATACCTCAGAGAAAGGAACGACTTTCATCATCGTATTACCGCTATTGAACCCTAAACAGAAATAATATGGAGTGTATCACACTGACGAAAAACGACGGCATTGCTGTCCTCACGATTAACAGGCCCAACCAATTAAATGCGTTGAATAAACAAACCCTTGGAGAAATCAGTCTGGCCTTTGAGGATATGAGAGACGATTCCGAAACCAAAGTTGTGATTCTAACGGGATCTGGCGATAAGGCTTTTGTAGCCGGAGCCGATATCAAGGAGTTTGCCCATTTCAATGGCGCAGAAGGCGCGGAATTGGCCAAAGAAGGTCATATGACCGTTTTCAACCTTATCGAGGAGTTTCCAAAGCCAGTGATCGCTGCAGTGAATGGGTTTGCTTTGGGCGGAGGTTTAGAGCTAGCTATGTCTGCACATGTCCGTATTGCCTCAGATAATGCGCGCATGGGCCTTCCGGAGACCTCTCTGGGCGTTATTCCGGGTTATGGTGGTACGCAACGCCTACCACAGCTTATCGGCAAAGGGAGGGCGCTAGAGATGATTTTTAGCGCCAAGATGATAGATGCCGCTACGGCGTTGGAATATGGTCTGGTGAATCGTGTGGTTCCTCAAGTGGAGTTGCTTGGTGCGGCAGAAGAGATGGCGCGATCGTTCATGAAGAACAGTATTGTGGCGATGGGCTTCGCGATTGAAGCGGTGAACGCCGGTTTGCTCGAAGGTTCGGTAGGGTATGATGTCGAAGTGCAAGCCTTCGGCGATTGTTTTGAGACCGCGGACTTCAAGGAGGGCACAACGGCCTTTATCGAAAAGCGTAAACCAAATTTCCCAGGCGCATAATGAACACCCATTGGCTGGAGGTTCCTCAACAGCAACGCGTAGATGTCGTGGGCACGTTAACCGCTGAGACGAAAGAGTTCTGGTTGGGGTTGCATGGTTATGGCCAATTGGTCCAATTCTTCTCTCGTCATTTTCTAGACCTTGCCAATCTCCATAGGGCCTTCATTTTTCCTCAAGGGCCGCATAAGTTTTACCTCGAAGGCGTGCATGGACGTGTCGGGGCCTCTTGGATGACTAAAGAGGATAGGCTCGTAGACATCCAAAACCAGTGGGCCTACCTCGATCAGGTACTTCGTTGGGCAACGGCAGAAGCGCCAAATGCTCGTATACATTTTCTTGGATTCTCTCAAGGGGTGGCCACTGGCATGCGCTACCTCGGCCATGGAACCTACACACCAACTAGTTTCTTAGCATGGGCGGGATCGTGGCCTCCGGACTTGCAACCACAGAGTGTGGAGGTACTAAAATATTTACGATTTAAAGGGTGGTTTGGCTCGGACGACGCCTTTATTGGAGTAGAGAAACAATCACAAATAATTACACATTACCGCGAAGAATTGGGATTAGAGTTGGATTGGGACCGTTATGAAGGCGGCCATACCTTCGACAAGGTTATCTTAGCGGAAGCCATCACACAATTGGAACAATAACTATGCACGAATCACACGCACTCATCAGCAACGACGCGACACTTTTTGGTATTCTGGCCGCCATGCTTGGGCTCATTTTCTATACCTCACAAAGCGATAACCCAGTCTTTAAGAAATTCTATAGCGTCATTCCAGCACTTCTGTTGTGTTACTTCTTGCCTTCTTTACTGACCACGTTCCAAATCATCGACCCGAGCGAGAGTCGATTATATTTTATGGCCAGCCGCTACCTGCTCCCTGCGGCATTGATCCTGCTTACTTTAAGCATTGATTTTAACGAGGTCGTGAAGCTTGGGCCTAAAGCGTTGATTATGTTTTTTACCGGAACCGTTGGGGTCATTATTGGCGGACCACTCAGCATCTTATTTTTTAGTGTCGTGGCGCCAGATGTTGTGGGCGCGAACCCAGAGGAGATTTGGCGGGGGATGACGACTGTGGCGGGATCTTGGATTGGCGGTGGCGCGAATCAGGCCGCGATGAAGGAGGTCTTCGAGGTGAGTGAAGATATCTTCAGCGCCATGGTGACGGTGGACGTATTGGTGGCCGAGCTTTGGATGGCGTTTTTGTTGATCGGGGTGGCCAAACACAAGAATATTGACCGAGCGTTTAAAGCAGATGCCACGGCTGTGGATTCCTTGCAGAATAAGATGGAGGCCTACACCGCGAGTATTGCGAAGGTGACCTCGTTTAACGATTTGATTTTCATTTTGGCCTTGGCCTTTGGCGCGACGGGATTGGCGCACTGGATGAGTGATGGCATTGCGCCCTATATCGCCGAGAATTATCCGGTATTGTCCAAGTTTAGTTTGACCTCGGGATTCTTTTGGTTGGTCGTTATTGCGACGACTATAGGGATTGCGCTGAGCTTTACAAAGGCGCGAAACTTGGAAGGCGCAGGAGCCTCAAAGGTGGGCAGTGTTTTCATTTACATCTTGGTGGCGACTATTGGAATGAGCATGAACGTGATGGAGATTTTCCACAACCCTGGGCTTTTTGGTGTTGGGTTGGTATGGATGATTATCCACGTAGGGCTGATGTTCTTGGTTGCAAAAATTATACGAGCGCCGTACTTCTTCTTAGCGGTTGGCTCGAAAGCAAATATTGGGGGCGCCGCGAGTGCGCCCGTGGTGGCGGCAGCGTTCCATCCGGCGCTCGCACCAGTAGGCGTGTTATTGGCCGTGCTCGGGTACGCCTTGGGAACGTACGGCGCGTATATCTGTGGTTTGCTGATGCAGGCTTCGGCCGGCGTTTATTAGTAAAGAATGCGATTGGAGCTGCCAAAAGAAAACGTTTTTCCCATGCCGTTTAGGTTTTGGGTGATTGTGGCTGTTGCTTTGGTGATTTTGGTAGTCAATGGTTGGCACCCTGTCTTGGTTCCTTTAGTGATGTTTGGTTTTTGGGGCATTACGGCGAGCACGGGTACGGTGTTGCGCAGTGAGGATAAGAAGATGTTCCGGTATTATTCGGTCTACGGGATCCCCATGGGGAGTTGGGAGGACATTCAGCCAAATGCTGCTGTGGTGGCGCTGGACGAGCAACAATCGGTCCGTCAAACCAGTTATGGAGGAACGATGCGGTATCAGGAGAGCCAGGAATGCGTGCTGTATTTGGTTAATGGGACGCACAGGGAAAAAGTAAAAATTGCGAAGGTGAGTTCGAGGGCGGAATTGGACCCTCATCTCCCTATTTTAGAAAAAGAGTTCAACTTAAAACTGGTCAAGTATGCGCCGGCGGTATCGGCGAAGACGAGTGCCAGAAGACGGAATAGACGATGAAAAAGTTAGTATTGGCCGCCTTGTTGGTGGCGGGATTTGGCGCTAAAGCGCAAGTGGATGCAGATAAAGCCAAGGTTATAAAATCCGTTTATACAGAGGCCTTAGGTACCCAGCAAGGGTATGAATGGCTGAAGTATATGTGTGAGGAGATTGGCCCGCGCCCTAGCGGTTCAGAGGCTGCTAATGAGGCTGCGCGCTGGGCAAAGCTTGCGATGCTGCAGGCGGGCGCAGATACGGCTTGGCTTCAAGAGGTAGAGGTGCCGAAATGGTATAGAGGCGACGAATGGTCCAAGGCCTATGCCGGTGGAGCGCCTATTTCATTGCCGACTACGGCACTGGGTGGATCTGTGCCTACCCCTAAAGAAGGCGTGCGCGCTGAGGTGGTTGAGGTTGGATCCTTCGAGGAATTGGAAGCTTTGGGACGTGAAGGATTGGAAGGCAAGATTGTTTTCTACAACACTTACATGGACCACAGCTTGATCAGTACATTCAACGCGTATGGCGGTGCGGTGAAGTACCGCTGGGCAGGAGCCATGGAGGCAGGAAAATACGGTGCGGTAGCGACTGTTCTTCGTTCGGTTACGCTGTTGCGCGACGATTTGCCGCATACGGGCGCAATGAGCTATGGAGATAGCGAGGTGAAGATTCCTTCGGCGGCGATTTCATGGCAGGCAGCAGATATGTTGGACCACCTTTTAGGGAAGGGTCAAAAGGTAGAACTAGAGCTGTTCTTGGACTGTGGTGTTCAGGGTACGGCGACGAATTACAATGTCATTGCAGATTTTAAGGGTACGGACAAGGCCGACGAGATTATGTTGGTCGGCGGTCACATCGACTCTTGGGATTTGGGCCAAGGGGCGCAAGATGACGGTGCGGGATGCGCGCATGCTATGCAGGTACCTAGTCTTTTAAAAGAGGTCGGATATGCGCATCACAGAACCATTCGCGTGGTGTTGTGGGCGAACGAAGAGTTCGGCTTGGACGGCGCGAAGGAATATGCGAATTGGGCCCGAATGAATAATGTACACCACTGGGTGGCATTGGAAAGCGACGGTGGGGCAGGTGTGCCTCGCGGCTTCGGTGTGGGAGCTGACGAGGAGTGGGTGGAGAAGGTAAAAGCCTTTGAGCCGTACTTCACGCCTTATGGTGTTACGGAATTTGCCAAAGGAGGAGGAGGGGCCGATTTATCCCCGCTGCGCGGCCATGATAATTTCTTTATCGGCTTCCGTCCGGACAGCCAGCGCTATTTCGATTTTCACCACAGCGCGCGCGATCGCATTGAAGCCATTCATCCGCGTAGTTTGGAAATGGGATCGGCCAGTATTGCAGCCCTGTTCTACCTTCTGGACCAGCTTTAGTGTAAAAAGTAAACTTATATAGTTTTTTGGCTATTTCAACAGGACTTAACAAATTCCCAGAAAGACCTAAGAGTCATACATTATTTAGCTATCTCGTTTGAGACAAATATTACGCGCGTTGTAATTTTAAATCGTCTTTAAGAAAATGATGTCCAAACAATCAGTACATTAGAGTAACTTAAGAGTAGCTTAGGTTTATTGGTTTGGTTAAGCCCTGTCTTCGGACGGGGCTTTTTTATGTCTCAACTCAGTCCTTTACCGTAAATACTCTTGAGATGTTGAACCCTAAAAACAGGGATCCGTCCCAAGGATTGTATGGGTTTTGAGCCATCCATAAAGGATCGCTCGTGGCGTTTGTATTGCTCAGGTGGAATTGAAAAACATGTCCTCCAGTTTCTAAATCGACGCCGATTGCGAAAGGCGTGTAGAATCTGGAGCCGTCGCTATATTCCAGGTTAGAACCCCGGCATATTTCACCAGTGAGCGCTAATCTGTTGGTGAGTTTGTAGCGACCGCCCATTTGCAAGTGAAAGGTCGTGTTGGGGTCTGAAGTACCGGGAACCAAATTCCAGTGGACCGCGCTAGGAGCCGCTAATAGGCTGAGCTTTTCACCGAATTTCCGTGCGAAAATAGCTTGGTTGTGGTAGGAGAGACGATCACTCATATAATGGTCAATGCCATCGGTGTATCGAGCGCCACGATAAAACGCGCTAGAGTATAGGGTGAGGCTAAGAGGGAAGGACTCTGCACCACTTTTTTGACGCAACAATCGGTACTTCACGAAGCCATCGGCAACTTTGAGGTAAGAGGACCGCCCGATGCCCACATTGAGACGATCTGTAATTCCATAATCAAGTTGCATGCGAATTTGAGCATTGTCTAGCCCAAGGAAATTGTAGAAGTAATCGTTAGAAAAGCTGCCAAAACGGTGTGAAATGACGTATTGTAGCACGCCTGCTCCAGGTGTCTCGTTTGATTGAGTGTTGATGATTTTAGTACCTTTAAAGGTGGCATAGGTAATTTGCGTAGTCTCGGGAATATCCATTAGCGCAAAAAGATCATCTTCTTGCCCGAAGGCAGTGATGCTGAGTAGTGTTCCTAAAAGAATGGATCCCCACTTCATATCTAGCGCTTTTTTAGAGTAGCGCGCACGGTGACCTTCGCTTCTTTGGCAATTTTATCCGATACCGCACCGGGGATGCTTACTCCGAAATCTTCAATAGTCACTGGGAATTCTGCTTGTAAAAGCAAGGCTCCATCAGCTTCAAGAAGTTCGCACGGCACGGCAATGTCCTTGGTTTGTCCGTGGATGGTCAGTTGACCTACAGCCTGTCCGCCTTCGTAGGTACCAGTGAACTGGGCTTTAGGGAACTTTTCGCTTTCCGCGTAGTTTTCGTTGAAGTGCTCTTGCATAAGAGCACGCTTGAATTGGAACGAGGTCATCAATACCTGGACCCCAAGTTTTCCGCTGGCAGCATCGTATACCGCCGAAGCGCTTTCCGAAACCGCGTAAATATCTTCAAGAGGTGAACCGGCATCAAAGCTCAAGGTGGCTTCACGGGTCAAATATTGTTGTGCAATACCCTGCTGTGCAAGGGCAAAAAAGGCAAGTAAAAGAACTTTTTTCATGGCATTAATTATTAGGTGCACCTTCATTGATCCAGGTGCGCAATTTACTTTGATCACAATCCGACAGGGCCTGTCCTGGCGGCATGAGGAGAGGGTCCCCGGCGCTGCGCGTAATTCGGTCCATGATGGCTCCGGACAAGGCAGAGGTTGAGATGTTCTGGTGGCCGGCTAGGTTAAGACCTCCGCTAGCGGAGGCTCCGTTATGGCAGCCCTCACAGTTTTGACCGATAATCATCT
>Ga0255751_10005986_pt1 | contig 10769 bp, 7 predicted proteins | sample 071ome_20_FD_179951 | JGI IMG/M metagenome (GOLD analysis project Ga0255751, IMG submission 179951) | Coastal salt marsh microbial communities from the Groves Creek Marsh, Skidaway Island, Georgia - 071412BT metaG (version 2) | ecosystem: Environmental > Aquatic > Marine > Intertidal zone > Salt...
TAATTACCTCTTTGAGAATTTAAAACAAAATACAAAATATATATCAGCAGAATTGTCTATTTCTCCAGAAGAAAAATACAACAAAAACAATATTGATAATCAAATATACATTTATCCTGATAACTACAGCTTTTCAGTTAATACTCAATGGAGGGTTTGGAAGCGTGAATTCTTGTTAGAAATTTTAAAAGAAACAACAAACCCTTGGAGTTTTGAAATTGATGGATCAAAATATTTAAACAATACAAATTATCAGAGTATAACTCTTTGCTCATCAGTTCTTAACTATCCTGAAATTTCATCTTTATCTAAAAGAAATAAAGATGGAATTTCGGTATTGGGAAATAAAGATAAAGATATTTTTGAATTAATTGATATGAGATATTTAAAAGAAGAAAAATTAATTTTAGGTCAATGGAAAAAAGGCACTCCAAAATATTCAGAATTTAAAAATAATCAATATGGAGTTCTAAATCTAATAGAAAATCATAACGAAAAAAAGTATTACAAGCTTATGTTAGATAAATGTTTAAATTGATTCAATTAAATAGTATTGTTTATTAAGGATGAAAAAATTACTTATAACTGGAGGAAGTGGTTTCTTAGGAAAAAACTTATCTAAAGAATTATCTAAAGATTACGAAATATTTTGTACATCAAGAAACCAAAAACAATTACAAAAATTGAAGAATAATGTGAATACAGAAATATTACCCGGAGATGTTACCAACTACCATTCAATCAACGAAGTAATTAGTAGAGTTAAACCAGAGATTGTTGTTCATGCGGCTGCAACTAAATTTGTTGGACTTTCTGAAAAATTTCCTAATGAATGTATTGATGTAAATATTCTTGGAAGTCAGAATGTTTTAAGGTCATCTATAAATAACCAAGTTGAATATGTACTCGGTATTTCAACTGATAAAGCCACATCTCCAATTGAAAATTTTTATGGTCATTCTAAAGCTATTATGGAAAAATTATTTACATTAAGTGATGGTGAATACAACACACGATTTAGTTGCGTGAGATATGGAAATGTTACGTGGTCTACTGGTTCTGTATTTCCAATTTGGGAAGACATGACAAATAAAGATAATCATGTTATTTCTACAGGGCCAGAGATGAGCAGATTCTTTTTTTCAATTGATGATGCAACAAGGTTAATCCAAGATTCAATACAACATCAAGATAAAATTTATGGAAAAATTTTGTCAATTCCTATGAAGGGGGTCAAAGTTAGCAGGATTTTAGATGTTTGGTGCTCTGAGTTTTCTTGCGAATGGTCAACTGGTGAAATTAGATCAGGTGATAGACCTCTAGAATATCTTATTTCAGATCAGGAAAAATTTAAAACATCTAAAATTAACTTAAATAATCAAGATTATTTTTTATTAAATCCAAAAGAAAACAAAATACTGGAAGATTTAAATACTAATTACTCTTCTTTAAATGCAGAACAATACAAAGAAGAAGAGATTAGAGATTTAATTGTTAATAAGCCAAATCAAGACTTTCTCTAAATATTTATGAATAATTTCAGTTCAGTTATTATGGCTGCTGGATACGGAAGAAGGATGTTGCCATTAACTGAATCAACGCCTAAACCTCTGCTTCCTAATCTCAGTAATTCGTTATTGTTATATCAAATAAATTTTTTACGAAAATATACCTCAAATGTATGCGTGACTATAGGTTACCAAAAAGAGAAAATGCTTGAAGCTCTCAGCCTTTATGGAATAAATGACTTTATTTACTCTAAAGATAAAGGAAACGCTTTCTGGCTCAATAAACTTGAGAAAAATAAATTTAGCAGCCCTATAGTTGTCATTACTTCTGATAATTTAATGGATATTGATTTGAACTTACTAATTCAAGAATATTTCAGCAAGGATGAAATGTCTTTAATTGTACCTACTGAGTCTAAGGAAGGTACACACGATAAAATTGAAATTAACAACAATAATGAAATATTATCTATGAATTATCAGAAATTCGCAGGAAAAATTGCTTCTGGTCTTCAAATTTTAAATCTTAAAGACTTAAACATAGGCGATGTAGAATTTAATGATTTTCATGAAGTATGGTCTTTATTGATAAACAAAAAAAGATTAATTGTTTCAGATTTGCAACCAAAAAACTGGATAAGTGTTGACAAAGTGGATGACTTAAATAAATTGGATAACTTTATTTAATAATTTTTAAAAAGATTTTGAATTTTTTCTAAATTAAAAAATATTGCTATTGAATAAACAGGAATGAAGCTGTAAAAATATCTTATGGGAGATTCTAGTTCCATAGTCTGCCAAACAGAAATATACAAAAGAAATACAAATATAAAATTTAATACTGACAAAATTAAAAGAGCTGAATTAAAATTTGTAAAATCTTTAAAAATAAAATAGTAGCAAAAGTAGCTTATAAAAAACAAAATTATTAAATACACAACAGGCTTGTCTTTTAGTAAGTTTTGGAGAATCAAATTTATATTGTTTATTTTTAAATCTCTCAAAAGAATTAAATCCAAAGCAGTGTCAAACAAATCTATTTGAGAAATATGGTGATCTTTTGGAATATTTTTAAAATAAAATAAGTGCTGTAATTCTCTTAAAAAATATGCAAATAGTAAAAAAGTAGAATATTTTCTTAAATTTTTATTACTCAAGTAATAAATAAAAATAACAAGAAGTAGTAAAGCAAAAAATTGTTTTGTTAGGTAAATAAAACTAAATAAAAATGTAGAAAATAGAATCAATGATTCTTTTTCATTTTTGACTTTATTTATATTTATAAGTAATCCTAAAAATAAATATGAAGCTATTCTCTCAGACATAAGCGATGACAAAAAAAGAAATTCTAACCATTGGCTATTTAAAATTAAACTTGTAAAAAGTAAAACTAACGCAATTTTATTTTCACTACTGTATTCAAATTCAATAAACATTAAAATAAATAACCATAAAAATACAAATGTAGTTGGAATCATAAAACTATAACTCTCTCCATAAAAAGAAAGTTTGTATAAAAATGCATCAATGTAGCTCATAAATTGTGGGTATCCAGACATCACAGGATTACTAATCGAATAGAAGAGACTTTCATTGTATATTTTTTCAGTATTCAAAAAGAAAACATCTTTTACATCTCCCTCTATATTCTTGTTTTTAATAAATTTTAAAAAATAAAATGAATTGAATACTCTAAGAATTAAATATGTTGATAAATTAAAAAGTATTAAATATTTATTATTTAATTTAAAAATTAAAAATATCATCCAAAAAACGTTTACATAAATAAATGTATTATGTAAATTAATATCTTTTATGAAAAATAAAAATATTGATTCAAAAATAAAAAAAGAAATAAAATAAGCAATTATTCCAAATGTTGCTGTAAATTTTTTATTTGTTGCATCTTTGAATGATCTGCCAACTGTAAATAAAAATGTAAATAATAATATCGAAGATATAAACTCTTTTAAATTTACAAAAGAGATTGATTTAGGATTGCCTATGAAATTTAAAGAAAAGTTTATAAATATAGGAAGACTAATAATAAAGCCTAGATATTTAATTAAAATTTTTTTAAACATAATTAATTATTCTAACTATTTTCGTGGGCGCTACAGGATTTGAACCTGTGACTTCTTCCTTGTAAGGGAAGCGCTCTGCCGGACTGAGCTAAGCGCCCTTTATAAGAATTATATTATAGTTGCCTTTTCGAGTTTGAATATATATATTTGGTAAAATTACGGATATGAATTTTAAATTTTCAATATTAATTCCCTGTTATAACGAAGAAAAAACAGTTTACAATGTAATTTCAAAAATTTGTGAATCTTTTCCCGAAGAATTAGTTGTTGTAGTTGATGATGGAAGTACTGATGATTCATATGAGCAATTATTAAAAATTGAATCTAAAAATTTAAAATTAATTAAGCTTGAAAAAAACAAAGGTAAAGGATTTGCTCTAAGAACTGGACTAAATTATGTGGAGAATAAATCAGAAGTTGTAATATTTACCGATGCAGACGAAGAGATATTAATTGAAGATTTAATAAAAGTTTCTCACGAATATAAAAATCCAGAAATAGAAATTGTGTTTGGATCCAGATTTTTAAATTTTAGCAACCAAAAAATAAAAGAAATGGGTATACATAGATATTTTGCTAATAAGTTTCTAACTTTTGTAGCAAATTTGATTTATAACCAAAGTTTGACTGATATGGAAACTGCAGTAAAGACTTTCAAGACATCTTTAATTAAAGACCTGAACTTAACCGCTGATCGGTTTGATATTGAACCAGAATTAGTTAGAGAACTTGCTGGTTTAAATAAAAAAATACATGAAGTAAGTATTAATTACAATCCTAGATCAAGAAAAGATGGTAAAAAGATTTCATTTAAAGATGGTGTAACTACGTTACTTTATTTACTTAACATTATAAAAAAATAGTCTTACAAATAAATATGAAAAACAAAAAATTATTACATTCGCAGTTATGAGATATGGTGTATTAAGTTCACTGTAAACATTCAAATAATTTAGAAAATTATCAATTTTGTTAGTTTCAAAGTTGAATAAATTAAATTTTAAAAATATTTCTTGCATATTCAAATATTTACCTAAATTCACTACGTATATATTTCTTAAAGTTGCACTTACGATTATTTCAAAATTAAAAAGTCCTTTAACCAATTCTAAATAGTAGTTTGTTGCTGCATATCCTACTTCGGTACCCCAAAGGGTGACTCCTGGTTTTAAGGTTAACTTATCATTTGCGTAAAAAAATAAATATCCAACATAGGTAATAAATGTACTAACGGGTAATAGTCTGTTTAAAATTTGAAATTTTTTTAAATTTTTAGAAACTATCAATATACACATTGGAATTATACCAATGAGCAGTCTTTGACCATATGCAACTTCTCTTCCCTGCCAAATTAATAATGGCGATATACTTCCAACAAAGTAAAGCAATAAAAGAAATTTATTAATCTTAAAATTATCTCCATTCAAAATAAATAAGATTAAACCTAAAAAAACTATTGGTGTAGACCATAGCAGCCCCATACTTGTTGATAAAAACAGATTTGGTAACTTGACCAAACCATTTAAAATTTGTTCTACTGTAAAAGTTGAACTATACGCGTCCATATCTGAACCATAAGTATTTAGTAACATATAGTTTTGCGTATAAAGTATTTTTGAAATAGAAGTATAAAAATAAATAAAAACACCTGTTATGGGAATGTAGTTAATTAATACAATCTTATTAAATTGAAATTTATTTCTATAAATTAATATCAATACACATGTATAGATGAAAGTAGAAGGCCTTGTAATTGCTAGTAAAAAATAAAGAAAATTAATAGTAAAATATTCTTTATTATTAAATTTTTTTGTGTTTTTTTCAAAAAGGTAAACAATACATGAACACAGAAAAAACTCTATAGCGTGAGGCATAAGGAATCTGGTTGTTACAAAATGTACAAGAGTACTTAAAAATCCAGACAAGATTACAAATCCATTCAACCTGTTCTTTTCCAGTAGTTGCCTTAATAAATAGAAGCCGAATGTAGTGTAAAAAAGTCCTGAAAAGAAAAATCCTAGATACCCAAACGACCCTGTTGGATTGATTCTAAAATCATTTTTTAATTCATAAGTTAAGTTATCAAATTGACTGAAAATAAAAACAAAAGGAGAAGATAGGTAACCAGCCCCAGGTGGAGCAGATGGTACATTTGTTTTATTATTAAAAGTACCATCACTGATTACATAATCGTCTACATAATTTATATCTTGATCATACGCAATAGTAGCTGAGTGTATCCAGTGATACATATCGTCAGCCGGCTGTCCCAAATTGGAGTTATTAAATAGCCATAAAGGTTTAAATAATAGAGAAATGAAAAATACTAATAATATTTTTTTGGTTATATTAATTTTTTTCATTTAAATATTCTATCTTATATTTTTTTAATAAAAATTGTTAAATATCTGAAAACATTTCTATAAATTTATCAAAAGAATTTGGGATTGTGTGTTGATTTGCTGATTGAAATGCCCAATTAACGTCCGGTTTTGCATTCATAAAATTTGACATATTAAAAATTGAAGTTTCGTTAAGAATTTCTTTTGCAACTCCAACATTTGTTGATATTATTGGAGTCTTTGTAATCGCACACTCTAAAATAGCTTGAGGTCCACCTTCTTTTCTTGAAGCAACGATATATAAATCAAGACAATTGTAAAGTTCATTCAATTGTTTAAAGTCAACCATTTCTTTATAAACAAAATTAATCTTTTCTTTTCTTAGTTGATTAATTAGGTAGTCTCTTCTTTTTCCAGTAAGCAATATTGTTAAATTTGGATATAAACTTTTATAATATTTATAAATTTCAACCAACCTATCAGGACCTTTTATTAGTTTTGGAAGAGATGTGTCTGAGCCTTCAGAATCTCTTTGAAACGAACCTATGACAAAATCATTTTTATCTATTTTAAACTTTTCCCTGAGAGAATCTTTATTTTCTATTGGGTAAAAAATATTATTATTTATCCAAAAAGGAATAGAGGTTATTTTTTTATCAGTTATTTGCCTTAAATCGTACAGTGTTTTATTCGAGATTACATGAAATTCATCTGTTAAAGAATTTAATTCATCAAAATCATCTATCCCTGTTTGCTTTTCTTTTGGATCGTCAACATGATAAATAGAGCAAATGACTTTTTTATTTTTTAAAAAATATGTTGGAATTTTTTTCCAAAGCCAAGGAGAAATTATCCAAATTATGTCGGAGTTAAATATATATTTTGTAGTGATACTTCTATTGTTATCAGTCCACTCTTTTTTGACTCTATCAATAATCCAGTCTTCATTTATTTTAGATAGATAAATTTTCATATATAAATATGCTAGTTTTAAAGAAAAGTAAAATTTATATTGTGAAGAATATTTTAATAACAGGTATAAGTGGTCAAGATGGACTTTTTTTAGCTTCTAATTATTTACTAAAAAAAAATTTTAGAATTTATGGAGTAACAAGAGAAAAAAATCACAGAAATATCTTAAATAAAATCAAAGCCATTTCTGGATTAAATTTTTCTAATTTGTTTTTGGAAGATATTGATTTAGAAAATAAATCACAAGTGGTTCAGTTTATAAAAAAAATAAAACCTTCGATAATAATAAACTTTTCAGGACCAAGCTCAGTTACAAAATCTTTGGTTGACAGTAGTTTAAAAGACAGTATTTTGAAGATTTACAAAAATTTAATAGATTCAGTTATTGAGGTAAATCAATCTATTGTATTTGTTCAGGCAGGTTCGTCTGAAATGTTTCAAAATAGCACTGAAAGATTGTCGGAAAAGTCAGTTATGGACCCAAAAACTCCATATGCAAAGGCCAAATATGAAATTTATGAGGAACTTATTGATTTAAGAAAGGAAAAAGGTTTAAAAGTTGTAAATACAATCTTATTTAATCATGAATCTGAATACAGAGATCAAGATTATTTATTTCCAAAAATTATAAATAGTGCAATAAACATTTCTAAAAAAAACCACAAAACCTTAACTCTTGGAGGTTTAGATATTGTTCGTGATTGGTCTTTTGCAGGAGACATAGTTAATGCCATTGATATTATATTGGAAAAAGAAGTATATGGTGAGTTTGTCGTTGGGTCTGGAGTTGGCACCTCAATTGTAGATGTAGTAGATTATGTTTTTAATTATTTTGAATTAGATTATCAGAATTATGTAAAAATAAATCAAAACTTACTTAGAGATGATTCTCCACAGTCTATTATTTCTAACCCAACTAAAATTAGAAGTTTTGGATGGTCTCCTACTTATTCATTAGAAATGCTTTTAGAAAGATGCATACTGTATCAAATTAAATCAGCTACAACCAAGTGAATTACCGCAGTTGAGACATTTGTAACAAGAACCATTTCTAACAGTTATATGCCCACAGTCATCACATGCTGGCGCATCACCCATCATATCACTGAGAACTTCTTGTACAGTATCAACTGAGTTTGTAGCTGTCTGTGTTGTTTGCTCATTATCAGTTTTCTGAACAGGAGTTACTGGTTCAGTTTTTTGAACAGGAGTTACTGGTTCAGTTTTTTGAACAGGAGTTACTGGTTCAGCTTTCTGTATAACTTGAACATCTTCAGTTACAACAGGCTCTTTTACCTCTTTAGGTGGAACCTGAACAAGATCAGTTCTATTTAAGTATTCAAGACCAAGTGCTCTAAAGACATAGTCAATAATTGAGTTACTCATTTTAATGTTTTCATGTCCTTCAACCATTCCTCGTGGTTCAAAAGTTTGGAATGTAAAGGTGTCGACAAACTCTTCTAATGGTACACCATACTGTAAACCCTTAGAGACAGCAATAGCAAAGCAACCTAACACGCCTTTGAGTGTTGCACCCTCTTTAGCAATATCTATAAAAACTTCACCGAGTGTTCCGTCAGGATACTCACCAGTTCTTAAATACACTTTATGTCCTGCAACTCGAGCTTCCTGTGTCCAACCTTGTCTTCTCTCTGGAAGTAGGAAACGTGGTCTATTGACTCCTGCATAGGCTCTTGTAGGACTTGTTCCAGGAGTAAAATTTCCTTGTATAAGCATTGCTTCTTCTTCAAGGATTTTATTCACTTCTGGATCACTTTCTTCAGAGTCTCCATCATCTGAAGATGCAGAGAGTGGTTGAGAGGCTTTGGATCCATCTCGATAAATAGCGATAGCTTTAACACCAATTTTTGCAGATTCAAAATAGCAATCTTCGATATCTTGAACAGTTGCCTCATTTGGCATATTTACTGTTTTTGAAATTGCACCAGATATAAATGGTTGTGCAGCTGCCATCATTCTTACATGTCCCATGTAGTGAATGAATCGTTCACCATCTTTTCCACATTTGTTGGCGCAATCAAAAACTTCTAGGTGTTCCTCTTTGAGATGTGGGGCTCCTTCAATCTTTTGTGTTCCACAAATGTCTTTATTAGCTTGTGCAATTTCGCTTCTAGAAAATCCGAGGCTTTCTAGTAAGTTAAAATCAAAAGAAGTATATTTTTCTTCGCCTATCCCAAGATTTTTAAGAGTTTCCTCACCAAGAACAAATACATTAAACGCATGCTGTATCTCGAAAGCTCCAGGTAGTGCAGCTTCAATATTTGCAACATCAGTTTCTGTTAGTCCTTTTTCGATTAAAGATGCTTTATTAATATACGGTGAGTTTTCTAATGACATGGATCCAATAACATAATTAATAATGTCAGTGACTTCAGTATTGTCATAGCCAAGAGCTTTAAGCGCAGGGCCAATAGATTGATTTGCAATCTTCATATAGCCACCCCCAGCTAGTTTTTTAAACTTCATAAGAGCAAAGTCTGGTTCAACTCCTGTTGTGTCACAGTCCATGAGAAGACCAATGGTTCCGGTTGGAGCTAAAACAGTTGCTTGGGCATTACGATATCCATTTTTTGTACCAAGCTCAACTGCTTCATCCCATGATTGTTGAGCAGCTTCTAGTAAGTCTTGTGGACAAAGCTCTTGGTCAATTGCCAAAAGGTCATGGCTAAGACCCTCATAATCACCTGAGTCATAAGCAGCCTTTCTGTGATTATTCATAACTCTGAGCATGTGCTGTTCATTTTCATTAAATTTAGGAAACGGTCCTACGATTCCAGCCATTTCAGCTGAAGCTCTGTATGCTTCCCCTGTGAGAATTGCAGTTAACGCACCCGCTATTGTTCTTCCAAGGTCTGAATCATACGCAATACCTTTTCTCATTAATAGTGATCCTAAGTTTGCATAGCCAAGACCTAAAGTTCTATAGTTATAAGATCCTTCAGCAATCTCTTTTGATGGGAACTGAGCCATTTCTACTGAGATTTCAAGAACAATCGTCCAGATTCTTAATGCATGCTTGTATGATTCGATATCAAAGACTTGTGTGTCATCGTTGTAAAATTTAACAAGATTTAAGCTAGCAAGGTTACAAGCTGTGTTGTCTAAGAATAGATATTCAGAACATGGGTTTGATGCTCTAATTCTCCCACCTTCTGGTGAAGTATGCCACTCGTTGATTGTTGTATCATATTGTACACCTGGATCAGCACATCTCCATGCTGCATCTGCTATCTTGTTCCAAAGATCTCTTGCCTTAATTGTTTTCACAACATCTCCATTGGTTCTACCAATGAGATCCCAGTCACCATCTTCTTCAACAGCTTTTATGAAATCTGTTGGTACACGTACTGAGTTGTTGGAGTTTTGTCCAGAGACAGTTGCGTAAGCCTCACCATTAAAATCTGATGGGTAACCAGCAGCAATAAGTGCTCGTGCTTTGTCTTCTTCTACAGCTTTCCACTCAACAAAATCTTCGATGTCTGGATGGTCAAGGTCTAAGATAACCATTTTTGCAGCTCTTCTTGTTGTTCCACCTGATTTAATTGCTCCTGCTGCGCTGTCACCAATCTTTAAGAAAGACATTACACCAGAGGAGACACCTCCTCCTGATAATTTCTCGCCCTCTCCTCGTAAGTTAGAGAAGTTAGTACCTGTACCAGAACCAAACTTAAATAAACGAGCTTCTTTAACCCAGAGATCCATGATGCCACCTTCATTGACAAGATCATCATCAATCGATTGAATAAAACATGCATGAGGCTGTGGTCTTGAGTAAGAGTCTTCACCTTCGGTTAGTTTTTCTGTTTTTGGATCTACATACCAAAATCCTTGTGCTGGTCCAG
>Ga0255751_10005987_pt1 | contig 10768 bp, 9 predicted proteins | sample 071ome_20_FD_179951 | JGI IMG/M metagenome (GOLD analysis project Ga0255751, IMG submission 179951) | Coastal salt marsh microbial communities from the Groves Creek Marsh, Skidaway Island, Georgia - 071412BT metaG (version 2) | ecosystem: Environmental > Aquatic > Marine > Intertidal zone > Salt...
AATGGGATCCATTGGGGTTGAGAATTACTTACAGATTTTTAACGATGGAAACGGTTTAAATAAGCTACTCCAGAATTATTGGATGGTTATTCATCCTCCAACCTTATTTTTAGGCTTTGCACTAGGGGTGGTTCCATTTGCATATAGTGTTGCGGCGGTTTGGAAAGGGGAGTCTCGTTCATGGATACAACCCGCTTTGATCTGGAGTTTGGCTTGTATCGGAGTTCTCGGAACAGGCATTATAATGGGCGGTTTTTGGGCGTATGAGAGTCTTTCTTTTGGTGGATATTGGGCATGGGATCCCGTAGAGAACGCCTCGTTACTTCCTTGGTTGATTATGACCTCCGCTGCCCATCTGCTGCTCATTTCAAAAAATACAGGAAGACACATTTTTACTTCTCATTTGTTAACACAGCTCTCTTTTTGGTTGGTATTGTATGCAACATTTTTGACACGTAGTGGTATTCTTGGAGAAGCAAGCGTCCATTCGTTTACTGATTTAGGACTTTCAGGTCAATTGCTGATTTTTTTACTCGGGTTTATTGCTTTGAGTGTTGCTGTTTCTATTGGTGATTCAGGGCTTAGGAAAAAGTTTAGCTACGGAATACTGTCTGTATTCTTGGTTTCAATCGTTCTTTCTTTGATTTGGCCTGAGTCGAGTAAGACTACATTTCAAACGGCATTAAAATGGACGGGTATTGTCTTGTTCTTTGCTGCATTGATCTGGATGGTCATCAACTTGTTTAGGCGTTTCAAAACGAAGTTAGATGATGAGCATTGGAGTAGTCGAGAGTTTTGGATGTTCCTGGGAGCCATGTTCATTATTTTAAGCTTGGTTCAAGTATTTTCAGCGACGTCTATACCTGTATTCAATAAGTTGTTTGGTTTTAGAACTGCGGTTCCCACAGAACAGGATTATAACGCCGTACAACTTTGGATGGCCATGCCTATCATGATCATGATGGCTATAACCCAATACTTCGTTTATCGCAAAACACCTTTGAATGAATTATTGAAAAATATTGGTGTAACTGCGTTGGTGTCGATCATCGTGACAGCGGCATTGAATCTGAATTTTGAGGTAGAACAATGGCACTTTGTATTATTTCTGTTTCTAGCTGTATGGTTAGCTGTTGCGAATTCCTTATATGTTCTAAAAGTGAAAAAAATGGGCGTTTTAGGATGGGGAGCTTCAATATCTCACATGGGTTTAGGTGTTCTACTGGTTGGTGTATTGGTTTCCTCTGCAAATCAGCGTGTTTTGAGTTCTACGAGAGAAGGTATTCAGCTAGCGCCTGAACAAGATGAAAAGGGCAACTTAGACGAGAAGGGAATTCAATTTAATCGAGAAAACAGGATTTTGTATAAGAACGAACCCATCATAATGGGTGAGTATGAAGTGACGTTTAGAGATGCTCAAAAGGGACTTCATTATGATTCACTAGATAAATTCTTCACGGTTAGCTTTTCTTCGGCTAACGGGGATTCATTTACGTTGGTTCCTAAGACGCAGAATAACCCTAAAATGGGGCTATTAGCCGAGCCGAGTACAAAGCACTATCTATCACGAGACATTTTTACCCATATCAACTACGAAAGTGGGATGGATAAAAAAGAGCCGTTTAGCGGTTTTAAAACAGATACCATTAAAATCGGTCAGACATTCAAAACAGCCTCAGGTAAGGTTGTTTTAAAGCCTATGAGCATTGAGAAAGCGGCTACAGAGGATGGACTATTACTTAGACTCGCGTTACTTGTGGATAGATTAGGAGAAAAGGATACGTTATATCCCAGGATTTTGATCAATGAATCAACGGGGGCTTTAGAGTCGATTTCAGAGCAAAATGAACGATTGGGGTTATTTGTGAGCTTGTTGAGCTTTAATATTGAAGACCCTGACCCTGCAAAACAAAAAATATCTTTTGTTGTACAAACGGGCGAAAAGCAAGCGGTAAGAGATTATATTGTTTTAAAGGTGGTTGAATTTCCATGGATTAATTTGGTTTGGACGGGCACTATCATCATGGTGATTGGTTTTGTGTTGGCAATCACTAACCGTATATTGCTTCAGCGAAAACTAATGCAATCGTGAGTTTACCTGTTTGTATTTATGGCTATGGGAATTTAGGTTCACATCTGTTTTCCTATTTGGATGGCTTTGAAGGAATTCAATTGTCTCTCATTAGTTCAAATAGGTTATTCCACGATGATAGCCGACGCGCACATGTAGAAGAACTTCGAGAGGGAACATTGGTGTTTCTATGTGTTCCCGATTCTGTGGTGAATGATTTAATAGATCAAATACCAGATAATTGTATTCCTATTATTTGCAGTGGAGCTGTTCATATTCCTGAGAGTATGAATAAAAGTATTGGAGTATGGTACCCTTTATATAGCTTCAAGCAAGGTCATAAAGTAGATTGGAAAAAAGTCCCTGTTTTTTGTGAAGCAAACGGTAAAGAAGTGGAAGGTGTGCTTCAATCATTAAATAGAATATTGGGTAAAACCGCTTTTTGGATAGATAGTGTATCAAGGTCTAAGCTTCATTTAGGCGCGGTTTTTGCCAATAACTTTACCAATGCACTCCTGATGGCTACCGAAGACGTATTGTCGGATTTCTCCAAAGAGGAAGTGCTCAATGCTCTTTATCCGATTATAAATCAGACTATTACTCGTTGGGAAGAGGGTGAAGCCAAGCAATTCCAAACAGGGCCTGCAGTTAGAGGAGACCGTGAGACTATAGATTTTCATCTAGAAATGATGAATAACTATATCGAGGAAAAGAATCTTTACATTTTAATGACTAAATACATCAACAAAAAGATGAACAAATAGTCAAAAAACTAAACAAAAGACTTAGTTTTACATAAACCAAGTCTATGACCCTCAATATTTCATCTTATTTATCAAATGAAAAGCATCTCTTTGATTATCTAGGGTTAAGGATTTATTTTAGTAAAAAAGACCAAGATCCTCTTGCGTTTTATTGTAAATCACAAGATTCAGAGAAGATTTCTAAAATCATTGTTCACTTAAAAAAGGGCATTTTCGAGGGATATGAAATGATCGATGTGTTGGGCTTTCCTCCATTGGATGATAGCGATAAAGTTAAATTCAAAGAAATTCTAGAGGAAAACCTCAGTGATATTATCAAATACTGGATTGATGTTTACGTTTATAAAAAAGATGTCCCTTTTGAAACGGTATTGAAACCCATTATCAAAAGAGACATCTGATAAACTTCTTACTTGATAGAGTACCTGAATCCTAGATAAATCATCCGTCCATTACTAGGTCCCCAATTGTAGCTTGCATCTTCTAGAAAAAGATTGTTCCTAGCTTGTATGCTATAGATAGGGTCAAATTGTCTGTAGTTCCCAATATTCTCACTTCCTACATATAATTCTAATCCTGATTTCCATTGTTTTCTAACCTGCGCATTGAACAAGGCAAAAGTTGGACTGTAAAACTCAGGAGTGGTTGAATTACGAGCAGGCACACGTTGTGGCCCAATTACATTTCCCACCATATCAAAATACCATTTTGAACGTGTTTGGTATGTGATGGTTGTGAGTGCTCGATGTTTACTGAGGAAAGGTTTCATGCGCATTTCATTATTTAACCAGTACTCATTTTGTATATACCTGTAGGCTAATTTCACTTCTAAACGCATAGCGGGCATAAAGGACCATTCTGTATGTATGCTCTGTGAAAACCCAGCTTTTTCTCCCTGCAATGATTGGATTTTGATTAAGTAAGGAGTTTCATGATCAATAACCACTCTAGAATCAAATTGTGTTCTGAATAGATCCACAGAGAAATGACTTGGGAAACCTAAGAACATAAAGTTCTTTAGATAAGACAATCCGAAATTGGTTGCTCTTTCCTGCTGCAGTCCGTACGGTAAAGCGGTATTTTGAGTATTTTCATTTGGGTAAATGAGTTCCCTGCTATTGATGAAATGGGGTAGGTATTCTGCAAATACATAGGGCGTTCTTCTTCCGTAACCCACTTGCACAAATATGTGTTGCTTATGGTCAATTTCCCATTTTGCATGGATTCTGGGCGTAAGGAACAATCCATACATATTGTGATAATCTGCCCGTGTTCCCGCTACAAACGTTAAGGGCTCCAAGTTGAATACCCATTCAGAAAACACTCCCGCCTGTCGTTCGTTTATATTGTTGGTGATTGACAAATCGTTTGGCGCAGGTGGAAGTGGAATTCCACGAACGGCAGTGTAAAAGTTGTCTGTTAACTGGTTGGCTAATAGAGATATACCACTTTTTGTTCCGACCTTTTCCGATAATTCTGCTTGAACTAGGCCTGAATAGTTAACGCGCATCTCATTTGCACGATATCTACGATTCATTTGATTGTTCAGCCCGTAGTTCATGTCGTGGTTGGAAAAATTCAAAATATTCCCAAAGGTAGTTTCTCCTTCTTCTGGTATGATTCCAAGCTTTGCCACTGCCTCAAAGCGGCTTTCATTGGTTTGAAAACGAAAAGCGGCATTATCATCGCTTAACTCGTTACTTCCAACCGATGACATCTGACCCGCATTTTTTTGATCATTCCAGTACGTGATGCCGATCATGCCCTCTTTGTTTTTTGTTTGAAAATGACTTTGGTTGCCCAAATAAATGCGAGAAGTAAGAGGCATGTCGCTGAAGGCATCCTTATTTTGGTCCATGGCCCACCATTGATTACCACCGTGTAGAAAGGTGTAACTTCTGAAGTTCCGACCGAGATCCTTGCGAATGAGAGCATTTAACTCTGAACGACCTTGGTTGTTTTGATACCCATTGAGGAAAAGTTTGGGTTCTTTAGCCGAAGACTTGAGTTGGTAATCAATACCTCCTGTTATGCCTTCATAACCAAGCGTAGTGCTACCATTTCCCTTTGCGATATTGACACCTGATACAAACGACCCAGGTATATTGGATAGTCCATTTAGAACAGCCAATCCGTTAAGTAATGGCATGTTATTTCTGGTCATCAGGACATACTTACCCGCTAAACCAAGCATTTCTACCTGCCTGATTCCAGATACACCATCCCGATTCGATACCTCAACGGTATTACTAAGTTCAAAACTCTCTGAAAGCGTGCAACAGGCGGCTTTTTTGAACTCATTTTCACTGAGATGTGTTTTTAACTGTGCACCATCTATTTCATTCGACTGACCTTTTTCATCAACGCTAATATCTACGGTTTTGATGGTGTCAATTTGTCCGAATACCTGGGTAACACCGATTAGGGCTAAAGCCAAGCATTTAACAGCCTTGATTACCATTCGTCGGCCTCCTTTCTGTAGTGACAACAGGGGGGGAGATTATTGTAGACGACATCATCGGCTTTAACCTTTTCCGTATCGTGCCCAACCATAGCTATGATGTTGTGTAATTGAATTTCTTCAAACTTATCATTGCGATATGTGATAAACACTTTTTGTTCCTCCTTGGACCAATAAGCGGTTAGAATTCCTGGTCTATCTAAAGCACTTTCGATACGTGCTTTACACATATCACAATCGCCAGAAACGGTGAATGAAGTATTCGTTTTTTTATCCTTCGAAAGGAATATGCCGCAAGAACTGAAACTAACGAATACGGCAAGTATGATCGCTAAACGATTTATTTTTATGTTTTTCATGATTCATTATATTTTTAGTGATTATTTGATGTTTTTACCTTTTCCAAGAAAGGGTATCAAATAATCCAAACACAATGAATTGACTGAGGGTCGTACGAAAGAATGGTTGTTCTTTGTGTGTTGGGTTTACAGAAATGCCTCAACTGTAGTTGATCATCCGTTGTTCGGTACTGCAAAAAGCCTATAAAACACTCCTCAAAATTGAAATTTTCGGTTTGCTCTAGATATTTTGCCGTGATGATGTAAATATTTTGAATATTACAATCATCATGATCTGTTTCACTTTCAGAACAACAGGTAGCCACTTTTTGGGGCTTAGGTTGACAGCAATCAGCGTGCGTGTTATCGACATGTTCTTCAAGACAACAAACATCCACCACCGTTTGGATCATGCCGCTGCTTGTAGAGTGCAATATCAAAAGCAATATGGCGCTGAAAATTCTCAACGAATCAAAGATAAGAAATATTTGTGAGTGGGAGATTTACGAGGTATAATCGCAAGTTCAAACACCCGATGAAATCATTATTTCGAAGAAAAGTAAATTTCCCTGACGCTCAGAATACAGGAATGCATCGAGTTTTAAACTTGAGGGATCTTACGTTTTTTGGTATTGCGGCGATCATTGGAGGAGGGATTTTTAGTTCTGTTGGGAAGGCATGCGCCACAGGAGGTCCTGGTGTCATTTGGTTGTTTATTTTGTGTGCCGTAGCCTGCGGTTTTGCTGCGCTTTGTTATGCTGAATTTGCTAGTCGGATTCCCGTTTCTGGAAGTGCATATACCTATGCTTACGCTTCATTCGGAGAGCTATTTGCTTGGATCATTGGTTGGGCTCTGATTATGGAATATTCTATTGGTAACATCTACATTGCCTTTAGCTGGTCCGGGTATGTAACTCACTTATTGGATGCTGCTAATCTGCATATACCCCGATGGTTAGTCGTAGATTACCGCACAGCATCTAGAATATTTACTGAAATACAAAATGGCGCTATACTCGGGAATTTTACCGTAGATGAACAAGACGCTTACCGCGCTTGGATCAGTGCGCCAAGTCTAGGAAGCCTACGAATTATTTTCGATGCCCCTGCCGTTCTTATTAATGTGCTCATTACCATCCTTGTTTTTAGAGGCGTGAAAGAAAGTAAACGTGTGAGTAATGTAATGGTTGTATTGAAGTTGATCATCATTATTGCGGTTATTGCGGTTGGGGCCTTTTATATCGACATGGATAATTACACTCCATTTAATCCTGGTGGTATGAGTGGAATTATGGCTGGAGTATCCGCTGTATTTTTTACGTATATCGGTTTTGATGCGATAAGTACACTCGCAGAAGAAAGTAAAAATCCAGAACGAGACTTGCCCAGAGGGATGTTTTTGTCTTTGGTTATTTGTACGGTTCTATACATACTCATATCTTTAGTGTTGACAGGAATGGTGCCTTACACCCAACTCGGGGTTGATGACCCATTGGCTTTTGCCTTGCAATACAAAGGCATACACTGGTTAGAATATATTGTAGCAGTATCAGCAGTTGTAGCGATGACCGGTGTATTATTGGTTTTTCAAATGGGACAACCTAGAATTTGGATGTCGATGAGTAGAGACGGCTTATTGCCAAAATCCTTTTCAAAGATTCATCCAAGATTCAAAACGCCATCCTTTTCAACCATTGTTACGGGAATCGTTGTTGGTCTACCCATATTTTTTACGGATGAAACATTCGTGTTAGATTTTACCTCGATTGGAACCTTGTTTGCTTTTGTTTTAGTCACTGGAGGAGTATTATTACTTCCCAAAAGAGAAAAAGGAGAGGGTAAAGGGTTTCGATTACCTTATATAAACGGGAAATGGATATTCTTGTTTTTATTGGTGTTGAGTGTCATTCTCATACAAATAAATATTCCTGATTATTTCCCAAGCTTATGGCACGGCGAATGGAGTGATGTTTTTGTTGCTTCTCACAGAGTTTTGTGGGTTTTCTTAACCGTGCTTCAAGTATTAGCAACTTGGAAGAGCCTAAACTTGATTCCTTTGTTAGGGGTTTCTATTTGTTTGTATTTATTGACAGGGATGACCGCCGATAATTGGCTTTGGTTTGGCTTGTGGTTTTTGTTAGGCTTGGTGGTTTATTTTAGTTTTGGTCGCAAGAATAGTGTTTTGAATGAGAGGGGATAAAGACAAGGATATACGCATTGGTTCAGTCATTGAAGCCATGTACAAACGTTATCGTTTGGATGCCAAGGTGAATGAACTAAAAATCAAGAAGGACTGGGAAGATATATTTGGCAGACTCATTGCCAACCATACCAATCAAATCGAACTCAAGGGTAAAACATTATACGTGACGGTGACCAATGGTCCACTGAGAAATGAATTATTTTTACAACGTGATTTGATGATCGCAAAGCTCAATGAGTACTATGAGCAAGTAATCATAGAAAAGGTTTTTATTCAGTCTTAGCGTTCTTTTTTTGAGCTATTCGTGCGCTTCGGATTTCGGCACGATCGATGCTTGTATTCAGCTCAAACCCAATAATTACTAAGAAAACATTGATATATATCAATACCATCAAGGCTAGTATAGCACCAATGGAACCGTATATCTTATTATAGCTGTCAAAGTTGTTTACATATAAAGTAAAGCCAAAAGTGGCGATGATGGATAGTACACTTGCTATGAACGAACCAGCACTGAAAAATCTCCAATGAACGTTCTTTGTTGGAGCGAAAAAGTATAAACTTGAGATAGCCAATACAAATAACCCCATCATCAGAATGTATTTCAAAAATTCTACGAAAAAGCTGTATACCTCAGCCAACGGCCAATTATTTTCCGCCATGTAGTGTTCAATTTGGTAGGCCCACGTGACCAATGATAAGAATATAATGATCAGTATACTTTGCAGTAACGTTAGGAAAATGGCTTTTAAGCGTATGCTAATCCAATTTTGAGTCACCTCTGAATATACCTTTATTCGCTTATTAAAATTGCTAATGAGCAAATGAAATGCATTTGAAGAGAAATAGATAGTTAACAGGAAACCAAAAGACAACAGCCCTGAATTTTGTTTGAGTAGAATCTCTTGAATCGTAAAAGCTACCTCTTTATAGGTCCTTTCCGGCAAAATCATTGAAAGTTGCTCCATCAATTGCTGTTTTAGTCCATCGTAAGGCAAGTAAGCAATGAGGGTGAGCAGAAAAATAAGCGCGGGGAACAGTGCCAAGAAAAAATTAAAGCTCAAAGATGAGGCACGAGAAGATAGGTTTTCCTTGAATAAGGTCTGAACAAAATACAAACCTACCTCCCAGACGGAGTGCCCTTTCAACCCTTTAAATGTCTTCTTTTCAAAGTAAACGCGAATTCTTCTTAAAAATTCAGGTTCTTCAAATTCATTGGGGTTTTCTTTATTGGAGGAATATGATTTGTAGTACTTCGCCAATGGGATTATTTCATGTAAGATAGATACTTCTCGGGAAGTTTTAGCGGTCTAAGTGTTTCCTTATGGGCAAAAAACATTTCTGTGCGTGCTTCGCAAAGTAAAACGTTCTCTTGGTTATATATGGAGTAATTGAAATTCATTCTAACACCAATATCTCCATCTACTTCCACTTCCACATTCAATAAATCATCGTACCGTGCTGCTTTTTTAAACTCAAAATGCATGGACCTTACGGGCATAATAATGCCTTCATCTTCCATGTCTTTGTATGCCAATCCATTCGATCGCAGGATTTCTGTTCGAGCTTCTTCTAAGTAAAGTGCGTAACGGGAATGATGTACAAAGCCCATCTGGTCACATTCCCCATATCGAACCCTTATCTGATGTTGGTGTTTCATTTATTAATAGCGCAAAGTAAAGTGTTCTTTTGGTTGTTCTTTTCTGAAAAAGATGATTCCCATTTTAAATAGATCAATACTCACGCCCGTTCGGTCATCGTTTTGCAGTCGCTTCCAGTTTAATGTATGGTCGTCTGTTTCATGAATATTGGTGATAATCAAAAGGGTATGATTATGCCGGTTATTCAAAATGCCCTCTACATAATCCCAGATTTCATCTGCTTGCTCATGTTGATGGATTAAATGCATTTCCCAAGCAGAAGGCGGGGAATTCCACTCGTGTAAATCACGGTGTACCTCTGATGTATACCATGCTTCATTGGTGTGCTTTTTTACAGGATTTTCTTTAAAATGATAGGTGTAAGCAATTTGTTTTGTTAAAATTGCTAATTGGCGATGAAGCATGTAATTTGTTTCTATTCCAGTGCATAATCCATATTCATGGTAACGATGTATATCCAGGAAGTGTGTAATTCTATGGATGGCAAATGCATATTTCGCATCTAGCGTATAATGATTTGCAAATTTTGAAATAGTATAATTTTCTATTCTCCCCGAGCTTTTGAGCATTTCCGTTCTTTGAATCTCAATGAACTGAATACGTTTTTCTTCTTTGTTAAAAAAACTAAACTCGGCAAGTTGGTAAATAAACGGAGAGTGTATCCCGTGAAGATCCGTTGACTGGAAGAAATACCCCCAATAATCAAATATTTGTAACAGTCGATCCCACATGGGCTCAACCGTTTTGCTTGTATACTTTTAGCTCAGCCAACAGCTTATCTTTCTGATTGTTGAGCTTTTGTATTTTTTCATCGAATTGCTTCATCACAGAATCAGCATTCTTCGAATATTGAAAGAAGTTTTTGTTGTTTTCTATGGTAGAAATTTCTTCATCAATTTTCTTAATGATGTCTTTTAACCTTCTCTCTTCCTTTTTTATCTTGGCCTTTCCGTCGGGGCTCTCTGAAAGATTCTCAACAAATTCTTTAACGTGCTTTACTCTGTCAGCCTTTGAGGAGTCACGAATTTGCTGGAATAAGGGGTCTATGAGTTTTTGGTATTTATTATTCAGCGTATGAAATCTTTTACCTGATACAAATCCACTCTTATTCCAACTGTTTTGAATTTCCTTTAACTGCTCAAAACTGATTTTTTCGCCACTCTCTGTGATTTTTACGAGGGCATCGATAATTTCTTTTCTCTTTTCAACGGCACCAGATTCTTGTTCTCTTCTTTCTGTAAAGAATGCCTTTCTTCTCTCAAGGAAGTGA
>Ga0255751_10005992_pt1 | contig 10766 bp, 11 predicted proteins | sample 071ome_20_FD_179951 | JGI IMG/M metagenome (GOLD analysis project Ga0255751, IMG submission 179951) | Coastal salt marsh microbial communities from the Groves Creek Marsh, Skidaway Island, Georgia - 071412BT metaG (version 2) | ecosystem: Environmental > Aquatic > Marine > Intertidal zone >...
TTCCATATCTTGCAAGCCCATTTTTGCATTATCTCGTAAATCCTCAAAGAATTTTACACCGTAGTATCTGACGACATCAGCAGGAACTACGTATTCCCCTTCAGATAATTGTGCAGGAATATCATCACGTACTTCTTTAGCTGTAGATCCTGGAGGCACTTCGTTACCTGACACAGGGTCTCTCATCATTCCATCGTCACGAAGACCACCGTCCTCGAATGCAAAACTCATTTGTTGATTCATGTCTACTGTGCCTCCTTCGGCAAATCCTAGTTTTATACGTAGCTTATCCAATATAGATTCTTCATAGTCAGGAGACTTTGGTGGCTCTCCAGATTTTGTAAGCATGTCTTGGGCAGCTTCCATTAACTTAATATAAGGTCTATACTTATCTTTGTTTATCTGCCACCTATCTTCAGGCTTCCTTTTGATAGTTCTTTGAAAACGTTTGATTTCATCTACACTAGAGTCATCTAAATACTCTTTTTCAGGGGCTTCTCTAAGAACAGAATCCTCCAAGTCGTCAAACATTTCAACAATACCTTCGTGACTTTTGGATGTTCTTGCAGTAAGAAGCCTAAAAGTATCGTCCCCGTATTTATCTTTAAATTCTTTAATACCTGCAGATGGGCCTTCAGGGTGGTTATTGATACTCTCAATAATTCTATCAAAACCCCTGTGAGTCATTTCATGTGCCCAGACACGTTTATTAGCTAGTTCAGGGGCAATATAAATATCATCAGGCTTTACTGTTAGAGCTTTATTGTAAGGAATTTCATTAGCAATAGCTCTTTCAATAGCTCTCTTTTTAGACATCTCAGATGGAAAATAAAAAGCTGGTGGGAATACTTCATTACCCTTACCAGTCTTGTCAGAAGAAAAACCTGTAAAACCTAAACGAGCAATAGGATTCCAATGCATGGCAGGATCAAAGTCAGCTCTTGCCTCTACTTCAGCTAAACCGTACTGTCTCTCTGGGTCAGGTCTTAGACGAGGTTTAGGAGAAATTCTTCTATCTGAACCTGGTCTTAGCTTAGGTCTGACGGAACCACCTTCGGCAAATCTTGGGTTTTCTAGGTCAAACTCTTTACTCATATCGGAGATATCTATAACAATACCTTTAAGCATTTTAATATCAAGTCCATCAGAGTATTTAATATCGGGTAAAGCAGAAAGACTGTTTTGACCTTGGTAGGGTATATCTACGTCTCTATTAACCTTAATGGGATAGCTTTGCTCAAACTTTTTAAGAGCTTTTTCTAGGTCAGTAACATAAGTCTGGTATAACCTGTGTCCAGTTTTAATATTCCCATCTTTGTCCATTACCTGATTTTTTAAAGCCAAGTCTAACTCTTCACCATAAAATCTAGCACTTGCAATCTTTTCAAAAGGTGGAATAACAATTTTGTTTATACCCAACTGAGATGCTCTAGAAATTAAGTTTTGTAGGTTTAACTCTACACCTTCAATATTCTTTTTAATTGGTGGTGTCCCAAAATAAAAAGGATCTTTTCTGGCTTCTATATTAATTTCTGCTTGACCCCTAGTCTTTGAACCTCTTCGTAATACTGTGTCATGAAACTTACCTTCATCGTCTGACATATCATAAAGAAAAGTCCTAGCTCTAGATCTAAAATTTACTATAGCAGTGTTGATCTGCTCTTCTGTAGCATTAGGGTAAGATTTTTTTAACCATTCTTCTTGCTCATCACTAAGTGAGTCAATAAGTTGGTCACCCTTCTTTATATACTCCCTACTATTTACATCAACACCATTGTTATACTTATCGTCAAACTTTTTTATAGCAAAGTCTTTAAAATCATCAAAGTATCTACTTATAAGAAACCCAGCTTCAGCTTTTAAGTCATCCATATAAGTAGTACCAGAAGGACCAGAAGCTTGGCCCAATCTATTATTAACAAGAGACTCAAAGTCTAACTTTTTGTAGGTTTGATAACCACCTGATAACAAATCTGATTGTAACTCTTCAACAAGGATAAAGTCTTCATCACCTAATAACTCCCTTGTTTCATCACTAAGGTTAGATGTATCTGGCTCCATTACAGTATATCTTGTGTGAGCCAGTGTCTCCCGATCAAAATGCATTCTGTTTGGCTGTATAGCTGGGGCAGCATTGTCAGGATCAACATTTAGAGTAAGTTCATTATAACCTTTGGGTATGCCTATTGCAAGACCTTCATTTACTTGTCTCTGGAATCTGCTGAAATTATCTTGGCTTTTAGGCTTAACCTGAAAACTATATAGCTCCAACAGTTCTTTAGCTTGAGAAGGATCAAAGACGTTGTCTTTTTCTGCTTCAAAAATAGCTTTAGGAATATTTTTACTATTTACACGAGGGTCATTTTGAAGGATACTTAAAATTCTAGAACCAGTTAAAGGTACAGGTTTGTTAGAAGTCTTCTTTAAAAACTCATCAAGAACCTCTACGTTTATATTTTTAAAAGTTTGATCTGCACCTTTGTAAGGAGTCTGGTTAAAAAATGAATCTTCAGTATCAATAACATAGTCAACATAAGATTTAAAAGTTTGGGGGGTGTCTCCTACATAAATCTCAGAGTTTGGGGTAAGGAAATCATCCGAGTCTACAATATCTAAAATAATACTTTCAAAACGTTCGTTTAATCTATTCTCAGAACCTAAACCAAGCAAGTCTTTAAGTCGATATTTACCATCATCAAATTTTAAATCGCTAACTTTTCTATCGACAATAGAACCATTTTCAGCTAAAATTTTTACCCTAGCATTAAGAGGTTGATTACCAATATAAGCTTCAGGACCATTTACACGGACGCTATTAGTTAAATTAAGAGTTTGTCTAATCCCTTCAGCTAGGTCCATAATCTCTGCTGCTGAATTACTTCCCTCCTGTAAACCATTTTGTTTGTGCATTCTTTGCAATGCAGCAAGACGAAGTAGTTGTCCTGCATCAATTAATTCAAGTTTTTCTTTAAAAATTCTGCCTACTTCTTGTTCAATTTGATCTGCAAGATCTTCTGTATATGCGTCATAAGCTTTACTGTCAGTTACTTGATACATTACATTGTATTCGTCACCGTAATTAGCATGACCCTCAAACGCTAAGGTTGCAAAATCTTGTTTTATTTGATATCGTTCAGTAGGTGAAATTAAGTTGCTATAGAAACTTGCATCTTGGTTTCTTAGTTCAGGTACACCCTCCGCAACTGAAAGATCATACAAATCGTCAAATGTTTCAGTGTTAGTATAACTAGCAGGAGCAACCTCTGGCTTAGGTTTATCACGAGTTGTGAACATTCCTGGTACTTGAGCACCTGCAGGTTGTGCATCTGCTTTTGGTGTAGGTGTAGCGGATAGAAACTCTCTGTCACCAGAAAGCATAGCTTTAGTTTGACCTACAACATCTGCTTTAAGACCACTTGGAACTGCAGCAATACCAGCTTTAGCTACTGTAGTAACACCTTTAGCTGCAGGTACAAGCTCAAGTGCAGTAAGTGCATCACCTAGTACAGCTTCTCTAGCTTGAGTTACCTGTTCGTCAGTAGCTTGGTTGTAAGAAACTCCGTACATACGTTGAAGTCTGGTGTTTAAATCTTCAGAGCCAAGTCTAGTTACACTATCTTTAATTTCATTAACTACTTGTTTAGTAGTCTCTACTGGTGCTTGTACAAACTCTTTAGTACCTTCGTATACACCAACAGCTGCATCTTTTAAAAACTTAATCTCATCTTCGTTAATAGCTTTACCAAGCTTTTCACCGAAAGATTCATACTCATTGTCTAAACCTAAAATATTATCGACAATAAGTTCACCCCAGCTTAAGCCTTTATTAGGTTGCCCAAAAGCTTCAAGAGTTTGATCAGCCATTTACATGTTCCCTAAGAAGTAGCAAGGATCTAAGCACACGTATTTCACCCTGAGCACGATACAGTTCTTCTACATCTGTAATCTGCTCAAGGCGTTTGTGTACCTTATCTATTCGGTTCATGATCTCTTCCAGAAAAGGGTTATACAGTTCTGGATTGTTTACAAAAGGTTTTAAAGTATTATTCACGACGAGTTTCATTGTACCTGTGGGCCAGTGTTACCTGAGAAGCCCTGTTCTCCTGGCTGAGGCACTGTACCTGTTCCTATAGTACCACCCCCGCTACCTTGCGTATCCTGTACCTGTGCCCCTGCAGGAGCTTGCTGTGGGCCTCCTGGCTGTGGAGCACCTGCTGGTGGAGCTGGTGGTGGGTTCTCTGCTTGGAATTGCTTGAGTATTTCTGCTTGAGCTGCAGCTTCTGCCATGTTGTTGCCAACCTTATCAGGATCAAGATCCATAGACTTAGCAATCTCACGAACAATATAATCCATTCTAGCAAACGGTGCAAGTGCTGGGTTAGAAACAACCTGCATGAATTGCATCAAGCGTTGGCTACGTACTTCGTTAGCCATCAAGCTTTCTGTACCACGAGCTTTAACTTCCAGATCGCCTTTGATTTCCTTATCATAGTCAAACTGCATATTAAAGTTAAAGAATGCTTTGCCTAATGGTGCAAGTAAGTAGTCGTCAATATTCTTTACTACATTCCGTATACTGCCGTTGGCAGCAGACATAAGCATAGAAATACCAGAGGCAGTACGGCCCACTCCCGATACGCCTGTCTGACCATGTGCGAAGGAAGGAAAGCCAGTTGATTCATCTGCTAATACTCTCGCCTTGTCGAACATCTGCATGTTCTCGTTAGATACGTTAGGGAACTTAGTGCCAAAGATAGCTTGACCAGGTGCCCCTCCCTGTCTCCTAAACACTTTGCCTGGATACACGGAGAGGTCTTGCCCTGGGACGAGGTTAGTCTCGTCTACCTCAATAAGCAAATTACCAGATAGGGCAGCATTATCTACTGCCATACGCATAAAGCCATTCATAAGTGTTTGGGTGTCATCCATGTTTTCAGCAATACCTACACCGAAGATGCTGTATGGATTCATTTCGTAAGGTGCAGCAAAGTAAGGAATGTAAGCTGGAGTAAACGGATTCATTACTAGACGTAGTACTTGACCGTTAGCAATCCAGATGTTGACACTTAGTTGATCTGCATCTTTTAATTCTGAAGGGATATCTACCCCTTGATCTTCAATAATTTCTTTATCTACAAAACCCCAGAACTCTAGAACTTCAAAACGATCAGCTCTATCTTCTTCAGAGTTGTCTTCCATGATGTGCTCCCACCACTCTTTGCGGTAGTTTTCACCAAGACGTAGAACATTGTCGATAGCATTAGCACGGAAGTATGGACGATTCTTTAGAGCACGTACTTGAGAACGAGACATCTTGTGACGTTCTACTACAAACTCTGCTTCTTCCATAGTAGCTGCATCAGGGTCTGGATAGAAGTTCCAGATAGATACAGAAGTAGTTTGTGGAATTGTTTTAAATGTAGGTGAATATTCACCTTCGTCATCCCAGTTTGCGTATTCTTTGTCTACAGCAAATGGGCCTTTCATTACACCAGTACCAAACAAAGCACACTCAAATGCTGCAGCACGTAGGTGTTTCTTTGCGTGGGATTCTTCTAGCTGATCATGAATTTTCTTTTCCATTTTTTTAGCTGCAACTTCTGCAGGATGGATTTGTACAGCTGAAGGACTTCCATTAGTTCCAGGTTTGATATCGTCTGCAATAGCTTCCATAGAACCAGACAGTACGCCAAGACGTTCTCTAAACTCTGGGTAAGTTTCACCAGGAAGTAACTTGGCCATATCATCATCTACAGCCTTACGCATTTGCTCGTTGGTTTCAAAGTTTGCAACTTCTTCAATACCGTCAGGAAGTTTAGTTGGATCAATGCTAATAGGAAACTTATTGCCACCAAACAATACGTCAGCAATCTGACCGTAAGCAGCTAGTGTTTTAGTCTTAGTAACTTTAACAAATACACGAGACTTTTCTGTGGAAGTAAATTGAACATCAGGTCCATACAGTCCACGATAGTTACGGTAAGCTTGAATCCAACGTTCCTCATCAAGCTGACGAGCTGTGTCTGCTTTACTAAACTTTTCTTTAACAAATTGAACAATTTGACCTGCTACTGGATCGGAGTAATCTTCTTCCTCTACGTCTTCAATCGCAGAGGACTCTCCCATATCCATGATCATATCTTCAAAATCTTCTTCCATGTCTTATCCTTAATATCCAAAAGTTGGATCTGATGCTTGAAAGCCTGTGCGCTGGGCTGAGGGATCAAAATCAAATATATTACTTCTTGGTCTAGTCATTATACCATAACGTAGTGCATCATACAAGTGGTCTTCTGCATGTGTGTCTACATCTTCTGGGTTGTTTTTATCAAGAGGTAGACTAGGTATTTGTGCTATGCTTTGAGTACAGGTGCTAAAGAAAACCATTCTAGGTTCTTCTGTAAATTCGTCAACTTGCAGTCGTCTGTGTATTTCGTTCTTACCTGCAACACGAGAGCCTTTAGATCTATCGGAAGGTCTCCACCTACAACCTTTTAGAATCATCTGTTCTGCAAGGCTAGGGCCAGTATCACCACGATTATGCCAAAGAGAAGAGTCAAGAACTCCATAACGTATTCTTTCCCCTGCCTCTTCCTCTATTTCTAAGATCATATCAGCTAAGTCTGTAGCTGTAACCTTAGATACGTAAAGCTCTCTGTAGACTACCAGCTGTTCTGATCCTGGAACTACAGTAAACCAAAGAACCCCAGTGTAGGAACCGTAACCATAGTCACAAGCTCTGAAGCGTATCCAGTTATTTGGTATGTCGTATGGGTCAACAACATGGATGCTTCTGTTAAACTCTGGGAAAGCTGCTCCTTCGTTAATGTCCCAGTCACCTTCAAGCAACTGTCTTCGTTGATGTTCAGGCAAAGATAAAAGGTTGGCTTCATAGAGTCCATCGTCCGAAAGGTAAGGGTTATCAAAGAGGGTGGCTGGAATAAACTTCCGTTTGAACAGAGGCTCACCCTCTCTGCTATGACCTTTCGGCCAAGTTATCACCTCTCCGTTGTCATCAGTAGCATGGAACGACTTGTTTGGAGTCTGAGGGTCAATGAATGTTCTCTTAACCCACTGATGCCCAGGGCCACCTGGGTTGCTTGTTGCTCTCATATACAGTGGCAAACCAGATGCCTTAGTAGTACGGAGACGTGATCTCATGTAGTTCCAAGCATATGGTGTAGGCCATTGTGTAAGTTCGTCAAAGCCAATCCAGTTAAAAGCTTGACCTTGGTATCTCATAACGTCATCATCTCTATCAAGATATGACATCCACAATGTAGCACCTGATGGAGCTACCCAAGTCTTATCTCTTTCCATAAACTTAATTCCAGGAATAGCTTTTGGATAGAGTTGTTTACTTACCGATATAAGTTCCCTAAGTTCCTCTGTACTACGGCGTACAAGAAGCATTCTCGCATTTGGGTTCCCCAAGTAGCGTACAGGGTCGGCAACCATTGCATAGGATTTACCTCCACCAGCAGCACCTCCATAAAGAACCTCCTGTTCAGTTGCAGCCAAGAACTTGGTTTGAGGACCAGGGTTCGGCTCAAAGATTACTTCTTGTGCTGCTTGCTCAAAATCTAGCTCTTCAGGTTTCGGTTGAGCTGGTGTACTCTTTTTGGCCGAGGAGCCTACCTTCGAGCCTCTCCGCTTTTTCGAGGGCTTCTTTATAACGCTGGGCGAGGTAGCGTTGAGTTGCAGCTTCTGTCTTACGTTTTCGCTCAAGTTTCACTCTCTTGTATAAACCTACGTGGGAAATATATCTTCCAGATTGTGTACTGAGCCAAGCAGAGACTTCTCTATAGCTATATCTTTTAAGATGCTTTTTAGCCAGTTCAAACAGTTCTAGTTCCTCTGGAATTGGTAATAGTATATCACGATCATCTGGGTCTTGTCTATAGCCAAATGGTACATGGCTACCTAATCTTACCACAGGTTTCCAGACATACTCACCATCCACAAAGTCTGGCTTAGGTAACGTCCAAGTTTTATTCGTCTTCATCCGATTTTTGTGGCAGAATAAATAGTGGGCTTGCAGCAGAGACTTCTACTTTCTCTGTCTTCGTAAAGCCACTACGATCTAGGACATCTTTTGCAGCTGCCATCTTTTCTTTATTTCCTAGATCTGTTGGGTTGTTCATAACTTCAAACATAGAGTATGCAGCTTTTGTTGCAGACGAAGAAATAAACTGCTTTGTTAGTGCTGCAATTTCATCTGCAAGTGGTTCTGCTACTTGTCTAGAAGTAACAGCGTCAGCATACCCAGCAAGCTTCTTAGCTTTTACTAGGTTGCCCCCAGCTTCCTCAAACAATACGTCAAGGAACTTCTGTTGTTTTTCTGTTAGGTTTCTAGCCATTATGTCACCATATACATTATAAAGCCTAGAGTACCAAAGCCTATTGCTAAAAGTAATGCTGAGATAGTCCAAGTGATTATTGCTTCTTGCATCTCAGCCTTACGGTATTCTTGCTCTTTCTTTTGTTTTCTTATCTTAGCTTCTGTAGCTACAAGCTCATCCCAAGCAGATGGACCCATAGTAAAGCTAATGTAGTCCTTCAGCTCTTTTCGCATTTGTTCAGCTTTACGTTTAGCTGCAAATACTTCCATAGCTTCGGCTTCTACAGAACCTCCCAGTGTTTTCCACCACGGAGGGTTCTTTACTTGCTTCTCAGCTTGACCTAGGTCAGACATGTGGCCAGCCCATTTAGTTAGCTGGCTTGACATGTCCTGCAGGTCTTTGCCAATAGCAAAACCTTTTTTAAGTGCGTTGAAGGCAACAGTGGCCCCACTGATTATTGTAACTGGGTCCACGAGTCTCCTCCCAAAGAACTCACTTCACACCTTCGTGTACTACTCTTCTGATATCACCACGTCCGATACCTAAATCATTTAGTTCACGGTCTGACATTCTCCACAGGTGCATCTCTGCGATTCGTGCATTAGCCTGACGTTGACGTGCTTCGATTAATCTTTCAAAAAACTTTCTCATTGTTGTCTCCATAAATTGCTGCATTGCAGCTTACAGAGACTAGTTATACACACATAGTTATACTATACTATTGATAAAAATGCAACCCCGTTATCCGATAGGCACAAACGTTTCAGTTACAGTGATGATGCTATCAATATGTCCTGCTGCAGTAGGCACTACTTGTATCTTATCACCTGGTTGTAACACAAGGTCAATAGTAGAGAACTCGTGGTAGCCGCCACCAGCTAAACTCTTATCGTTCAAGAAGTGTGACGTATAAGCATCTGCTGCTATGTACCACTGAATAGTGACATCATTAGTGCTACCACCACCATTAGCTACAAGGATATACGTAACTTCTGCTGTGCAGTTAGCAGGGCAAACATACACGTCTTCTACTGCTGTGGTACTGTTGTGACCGTACACAGATTTCCTACGAGCAGGTTTACCAATAGAGTATTGGGTCATTACTTTTTCAATACTTTCTTAACTGTTTTAACTACCCAAGCTTCATTTACTTCGGTGTCAGGATCATCAGCAATAAAATGACCTTTTTCATCACGAGCACGAACCATTTCTAATTCTGTTTCTTCAACCTTAGCTTTTTTCTTAGGAGCTTTTTCTTGCTCTTGAATAAACTCCAATACCTCTGGGTTTTTAGTGTGCCACTCACCACGAATCTTTTCAGCAAGTACAGTGCCAATGTGATCTACAACCTTGTCACCCTCTAGCTTCATCTAAACAATCCTGTTGTTCTCATATCAATCAGGCCACCTTTAGCATACCCTTTTTTATTTTTGGACATACCGCCTTTGTTCATACCTGACTTAAGTGTTCCTTGGTAAGCTTCCATAGCTTCTTTCATAGTGCCGTACTTGCCACCATTCTTTTCATACCAAGCATTAAACTTTTGTCCAGCAGATGTACGTTTCTTTGTACCAGCCTTTTCTTCCCTAGCTTCTTGATTTCTTTTGTTAGCTGCATCAACTTCAATCTTTTCAGCTTTAGTCATTACACCCATTCCTGGACCTGCAGACTCTGAACCTGGACGTAGCTTAGGACGTGGAGAAGAATCACGCTTGCTGTCGCCTTTAATGTCTTTACCTTTAGCATTAGCCCAAGCAGTAAGTGCTGAACCTGTGTACTTACCCTTGTTCTTTTTCTTCCAAGCATCCAACTGCTCTTTAGTGACAGCAAGTTTTTTCTTACCGTCTTTACCCACAAAATACATTGACCCTGCTTTTTGAGCAGCTGCAACTGTTTTATAATCTTTATAAGAAGCCATTATTCACACCCTTTAATGCCAGTATTTAATTTACCAGTAGACCTTGTAAGTCCACCATGTTTATACCCCATAGCTTTAACTGCACCTGGAGCTACTTTACGTAGTTCTGCGATTCCTTTGTTGGGATTCTTTCCAGTATCCCCACCTTTACTCATACCCATGTGATAGCCTTTACCACCACAATGAGAACATCCTGCCCCTTTACACTTAGGACATTTAGTTTTACCTTTAGCCATGCCACCCTCTGCTGCTCTAAACTTTGCTGTTTTCTTTGCTATACTCTTTGGCTGTTTTACAAACTGCTTGCCAGCCTTTGTACCTTCACGTTTTGCTTTAGTGGTAGCTGCATATTCTGCAGACGACAAAGATTTAATTGCAGCCTCGGGTAAGTACCGTTCTCCAGTCTTAGCACTAGGCTTGCCACTCTTTGTGCGCCACTTCTGCTTTGTCCATTTCTTTAATGACTTCTGGGGAGCCTTCATGATTTATAGCCCCCGCCTTTTGCT
>Ga0255751_10005998_pt1 | contig 10760 bp, 13 predicted proteins | sample 071ome_20_FD_179951 | JGI IMG/M metagenome (GOLD analysis project Ga0255751, IMG submission 179951) | Coastal salt marsh microbial communities from the Groves Creek Marsh, Skidaway Island, Georgia - 071412BT metaG (version 2) | ecosystem: Environmental > Aquatic > Marine > Intertidal zone >...
CATTGTTATCTCTACGATAAAGATAGTAAGTGTGTCCTAACTTTGGCTCTAAACGTATTTCACAACTTGAAACTAAATCATTTACATTATTAATTGTCAAAACATCAATCGGCATTATTTCCCCCTACGTCTTTTGCACTACGGTAACCATCTCTAAAAAAACCTGCACCAAACTTGATGCCAGGAGCTGTATAAAATCTACGAGTCTTTTTTACTTCACCACACTTTGGACAAGTTTGCATGTTCTTTGAATCATAATCTTTCAAAGCAATGGTCTTTTCAAAAACTGTATCGCAAGTATCGCATATAAAATCATACGTTGGCATTATATACTTTTCTTCCCTTCCACTTCTATTGACTTGATTGTTTCTTGTTCGCCCATATCATTTATTAAAACAACATCGTAAAATATGGTTTCATTAATTGCTGGCTTGTCTTTGTTAGCCATATCTGTCGCTACTCGTATTACATCATCTGTGCGTTTTATATCTCTTCTCATCACAGAATATAATTGTTGCACATTTGCTCCTTGATTACCATACCTACTAGTCCTCATCACGCTGTATCTTTCTGGCATTATATCGTATCCTTATGTTTTCTATACAAGTCGCTAAACTTACTACTTACATTAGATTCTGATTTTTCTAATAAGTTACTTAAAGGGTTGTTTTCTTGTTGCTCTTCTGCCATATCATTAAGTTTTATCAAAGACTTTCCATAATCAATATTGATAGTAAAATTAGTGTTAGCAGTGCCCATTCGGTTCTTACCAATGTGAAAATACTTTTGTGAGAAAGTACCGAAAAAGTCAACAACTTGAGCCTTACTAATAGCTTCGCCAATCTTGTCCATAGTAATGATATCATCATTAAATCCTTCTCTATTTGTTTGTGTCGCTGTCCACACAGGTAGTTGTGACTCCATACAAAAACTTCTAATATCTTCTGTGATGGCTTCTAATTCAAAGCGCTTTTGTTCGTAACCTCTGCGAGACTTCATTAAATCAAGATAATCTACTATAATAAGGTCTGGGTTGAAACCGTCAGCTTGCAATCTGCCGATGTGAAACTTTAAAGTATTTACTGTCGCTGATTTTGTTGGATACTCTTTAATTACAAGTTTGCCCATATTAGCACTAGAAAACTTTTCAAGTCTTTCGGACCATTCATCCACTCGGCTATACAATTCTTTTACGGGAATACCGGTGATACGAGCGTCATAACGGTGTCCGATGTTTTTCTCGCTTAACTCAAAAGAGTAATGGACAACGTTTTTACCAGAGGATAAAGCACCATATCCAAGATTGACAAGAAAGAATGATTTACCGCCGCCAGTTGGAGCCATAACCATTCCTAATTCGCCAGGTGCTAGTCCACCATCAAGCACTTCGTTATGATCCAATGCTTTAAAACCTGTAGGCACCGGATCTCTCTTTTGCACGACAGACCTATTTGATAGTCCAGTAAAATACTCATGTCCTAAATCGGTCTCTGATGTAATCTTCAAGGCATTCTCAATAGTTTTTTGTATCTCTTCGTATTTGCCTTCCTTCAACAGCTCAACGGAATTAATAATAGCATTACGCATAGAGCCATTCTTGCACATCTCAAAAGCTTTGTCTTTGGTATATTCCATTTCTGAAATATTTGTGTTAGTGTTTAGGTCTACCAAAATAGTAAGAATTGATTCTTTTAATTCTCCATCAGGATAGTTTACTATTTCTGTCTTAAGCATATCATATGTAGGCACAGCATCATATCTACTATATAGTTTAGACACCTCGCTCCACATAGCTCTATGTGGCTCATAAGTAAAATAATCTTCTTTAAGTATTTCATAAATCTTTTCAAAAAACTTTCTGTCTGTCATAACCGCCTTAAGCACTAAAGTTTGAAACTTTAATCCAAACGATTCAAAGTTTTGATTATCAGACATTTTGCATCTCCTGTGTATTTTTTAGATTACCGAAAGTGGTCGTCCAATCGGAAATGTTTTTAGGTGATATATCTTCGGTTAACAACTTCAACCGAAACTTCATTGGGTTATACTTAGGCTTGTTGTTATCAACAATATAAGTAATCGCATCCATATCTTGTATAGTAACGTTTACATCATGTAGTTGCACAAGACTGTAATTCTTTTCTATTAATTCTTTGTTATCAACATACTTCTGATACTTCTTATTCTTCTGTGCTACTTGCTCAACAGCGTGCTCATGTATATCATTTACAGTATATTGTGTGGTGTTAGACAAGAATGGAAAATCCTTCTTGAAGGTTTTCTCACCAACTCTTGGCACACCATCTATCTTGTCAGACTTATCACCACAAACAGACTTGATAAGGGTATAGTTAGGAGGATAACAATCTTCGGACTCCAACATATACTCCATATCAATCATCTGTCCGTGCTTTTTGTTTACCTTGACAGGTCTATACACAGATATATCATCGCTTACTAATTGGAAATAATCCTTGTCAGTGGATACGATAATCTTCTCATACCCATCAAAGGTGTTATTAGCCATCCAAGCGATAACATCATCAGCTTCTTGGTATTGGATTGCTACTTGGTGGAAAGGTAAAAACTCAAATGTTTCCTTGAGCAGACTTATCTGACGAACTAGTGATTCCCGTTCGTCTTCTTCGTCATTCTCAAAGATACGATTTAGCCCAACCATCTTACGGCCTTCTTTGTAAGTGGTGAGAGTTTTTCTGCGGCGTTCGCCTGATTGCTTGCCCTCCCAAGCTATCACAACCTCATCAACTTCCAACTTTTCTATAAGGGATCGTATACTAGCTAGTGTGCCATAATAACCACCTACGTGCTCACCATTGACATTAGTCAAAGTGACAGCGGAGAAATTACGGACAAACATATTCATCAAATCTACAAACATAACTTTTTTAGACATAACACATCCTTTAGAGCATAGAAATCCATATGGCACACTTTGTGCATTTTTTAAAACAAGGATTTAAGTTGGGATACAAAATAACCATTTCACTATAAATATAATACAATTTTCAGAAATATAATACAAAATTCTTACTATAATATAAAAAAATTTAGATACACTGTCAAGCTATTTTTTTGAGCAAAAATTTCAAATTTCTTCTTCGCTCTCTACTGCTTCTACTACTTCATCTGAGTAGGAAAACTGCTCTTTGTGTCGTTTTACAACAAGCGATTCTCTAAGCAGAGGTGTAATTGCTTTTTTGAAATCTGGATTGTTATCAACATACTCAAGCCAATCCTTGTTCTTAAATTCGTGAGTTTTACCATCTACTGTAATAGCACTTTTCTGAGCGCTTATTTTATTTATGTGACCTGCTTTGGTTAGCACTTCCAACCAATCTTCATGGTCAACCATGCCTCTATTATAATAGACTTTAAATTCACATTGACCTAGTGGTGGCCCAAAACGATTCTTGATAATCTTCGCTCTTACCTTTGCACCGATGGTCTTTTTGTCAGCAACTGTATTACCAACAGTAATCTTACCAGCGTTGATGAGCTTTATACGAAGTGAAGAGAAGAAAGGTACAGCACTACCGCCAGGTGTTATAGTGTCATCACCAAACATAACCCCTATATTCTTCCTAACTTGGTTGAGAAAGACGAGCGATACATTATGTGTGCCAATAAGCCTAATAACTTTACGCAAGCCTTGGCCCATTCTACGAGCCATTAGACCTATTGTGTTTTCATCATAATCGTTTCTAACTTCTTGGTCTGTAGATGTAGCGGCAATAGAATCCCAAACAATACAAACCATACGATCTGGTTCGTTTGCTTTGATTAGCTTTATCATATTCTCTATAGCTTCAAATACTTTTTCTACCGTATCTAATTGTATCAAACAGAAATTTGTTTCTATAGGGTCTAACCCAATGAGCTGCAGAAATTCTATATTAGCAGCGTTTTCTGTGTCAATCAATACTGGTATACCGCCCTTGTCTAAACAATCTTTTAGAATAACATACGAAAGCATTGACTTACCCGTTTGTGATTCTCCACTTATTTCTACGAGCTTGCCAACTGGTATACCACCTTCCTTCTCTGCATCATTAGTTATAATAGTATCTAACTGCGCAGAGCCTGTGGTCAACCAACGCTTTACTTCTGTTGGTGTATCATCTTTGCCGAATACATAAGCAGAACCGGCCATTTTAGTATTTAATTCTTTGACAATAAGATCGCCCAATATTGAGTCGTCTTCTGTCTTTTTCTTTGCTGTTTTCTTTTTAGGTGGCAATATAAACTCCGAATGAAAAAGGGGGCCGAAGCCCCCGTCAATTTATTTGCCGAGTATACCGGCAAACTTGTTTTGTATTTGCTCATTCGCCTCATCACCCTTAGAGCGTGATGAGTTTACATCAAAAGGGAGGTCGTCCTCGTCCTCCTTAACCGAGGCGAAACTCTTGGTAGTGCCAGTGCTATCGTTGTTTTCTTCTTCTTCGCCTGCAGGATTTAGGTGTGCGGCAAGCGCTTCCTTTATCTCTGTTACAGGAGTAAGAGGAAACATAGTGTCGATGTTTTCTACACTATCAAGAAGGTCAATAACAACAGACTTATTCTTAGTCAAGTTTTCAATAGCAGTTGATGGTGTAACATCAAGAGATACATCAACAGGATATACCCAACCGTTGAAACCCTTCTCTACGGTGACAATTAAGTCCATACCATTTTTGATATCAGTGATATCGATATCGCGCTTTAGGGCAATCTTAGCAGCGTTGAGAATCTTGTTGTAAGTGCTACGTGGTGAGCTTGACGCTGATACACCCCACCAACGAATAATATTATTAGACTTCGACCACTCTTGCTCCTTATCGGGTGACTCTTTAACAATGATAGGAATAAAAACACGAGTTGAAATGCCCATTGATTTAGCTAGCTCCTTATAAGACTCATCCTCAGTCTTATTATATTCTGCCCATGTAGTCTTAACAAAAGCACAAACAGGACAATTTTCATCTCCATGGCGTTGAGGGCAAACGAAGGTCCGTCCATTAATATTGTAATGAAAATTAAACTCTCTAAATGGCATATCTTCATCATACTTATAAGGCATGATACGAATAGTTGATTGACCTTCAGGCAACTTGATAATATTTTCACTGCCTGTGCTGGTGCTATTGCGTTTGTCTGGATCAAACCTATCAATAGCACTTTGTATACGGTCAAGATTGATTGGCATATTACTACTCTCCTATATGTGAAGTGAAAAAAACCTTTAGTGTGAGATATTATAATAAAAAGTATGTGTATTGTAAACCACAAAATAAAAAAGGGCGAAATTAATCGCCCTTTTTTTACTCATCGGTTTCAGCTACTTTTGGTGGTTTTGGTTTGTCAGCTAAAATAATTTCAAAAATCTTCTTCAATGCATTTTGACTGATGCTGTCATTGACATTGATAACAATAATACCGTTATCTTTGTCATGCATACAACCTTCTAAAAACGTATTCATCATATTATCACCTCAATATTTTTCATGAAACATTTCATCTAAATCATCAAGCTCATCTTCCGACATATTTTTAAAATCTAAGTTACGTAGATTGCTTGTCTTTTTTTTATTTGATGCCTTGTTATTTAAGAGCTTTCTTTTACGCTCTAATTTGTTTTCTACGTCTTGCTCTCTACGCCTGTTTGTTCTTGCCACTTAAAATCCTCCAAACCTTTTTTAGTAAAGTGTCTTTAACAATATCTTCTTTTAGTATAAAGCAAATAATAGATGCTAGTTTTTCATTGTTTGTTTTATTGCTGTCTTCTACACTACCAATAAATTTTTCTACAGAAAGGTAGAAATCGCGATTGTGTACATAAGACTCTAAAGTCTTTCTGTAGTTAATTGGTTGCAAATATGTTTCAGCGTCTTGTATTAGATATCTAACATCAGAAAACTTACCATTAATAAAAGTGGTGGTTAGTGTATGTATATCAGATATATGCTTGTCAGTAACAACAATTTCTTTGTCGGATAACAATTCAAGCACTCTATCAAAGAAGTTATAACCTTCATACTTATTATTTATGTGATGTTTTCTTGATGGAGCTTTAATCAAAGGCAAATCAATGGCGTTAGCAATGTTATTGAAAAACTGATAACGCAGGCCGTATACCCAACCGGCTTCATCTGTGTATCCGTCTTGAATATATTCACGGATTTTCCATTGAGCCTTATTTAGCTTGGGAAAATCCCCGACAACCTTAAAAATAAGATTTGGATATTCGACAACAATACCTTCATGAAAAGGTTTTGCTTCAGTTGGCCATGTGTCAGCTAATTCACTAGTGTTAATTATATTAAATATTTGCTCATTAGTAGGATAATGAAAATATCGACTCGTAGAATATGGCAACGAATACATAACAGGTTTATTAGACTTTACAATAAAGTCGTTGGTTTCGCTAAACACATCAATACATGCGTCATCTATATCAACTTTATCATCTGACAACTTATATACATCAATAGTAGATGTAAAAACTTTGTCATCTAGATCAGTAAACCGATCATCATGTATAAAAATATAGTTAGCGCCATCATACGTTATAACATTGGGGGTTGCTTCATATAAAATTTCAGCGTTAGCGTAGTCGCCTGGTTTTAATACGGCTGTTATAGTATCTGATGAGTTAAGTATAGCTGATGCAGCAGTGCGAATAGCGTTATACTGAGGAGTGAGAGGATAAACAGAAATATCATAAACTTTTGTATTCTGTCCTTTGACATTACGAGAAACATAAACTTTGTTGTCATCGTCTACACCAAAACCAATGTTTGCGGAGCCATCGACCTTGATTGAAACCTTGGCCTTGGTGTTCTTCTGTAAATGAGCCTTCAAATAAGTTATTTCATCATTGGTCAAGTCAGAATAATGTTTGATACCCACTTTAAAAAACCTTTCTTAGTAATTCTACTAAATACTCCGCTCTATGGACGGATTTGTGATGTTGGATAAGTTTTTGATACCCGTTATGGGCGATTTGTTTGGCTTCTTCATCATTATTGAGATAATAATCTATTTTTTCTAACAATTCACCTATATTATAATAAAATATTACGTCTTTGCCATCTAAAAATTCAGAGCAATAGGTAAAATCTTGAAGCGATTGTTGAAAAACTAGGCAACCATTTGCCAATCCCTCAAAAAATCTGCTCGTCCACTTACCAGCACCCCAAGCGTCAACACATATCTTGGTATTAAGAAGCGTTTTATAATATGCTTCGTTGTGAAACTGCCCTATAAAGCTATAGGTAGGGTTTTTTGCACTATCTTGAACATGTCCACCAATATAATAATCAGTATCACCATATTTTTCTTGAATAGCGTTTTTTATTTCAAATCTATGCTTACGATTTTCATCAGCTTTCATAAGGCAACATAAACCGTTGCTCTTACCAGCCCACAATTTATCAAAATCTTTATTGTAATCATTAGACTGTAAGAAGTAACGGTTTTCTGCCGCGAAAGGAAAAGGCTTAACATTTTTATGTTGTTGGGTATATTCTAAATGACACTCTCTCTTAAGATACATATAAAAATTTTGAGGAGAATAAATTAAATGACCTTCATCAGCTCCGTCTAAAAATATTATTTTTTTGCCAAGGGAACTATACTTTTGTACTAAATCATACCTAACAAATCTATTTGATGTAGCTATTATAAAATCAGATTGATTAGCGTATAAATCAATATCTGATGATGGCACAACATGGTCTGTGTAAAAGGAAGCGTAATTACTATCTTCAACACATTTAAAATCTAACCAAAAATATTTTTTACTTAGTTCATGTAATCCTTCTATTAGGTTGGCAGTAAGATAGTCATACTCTTTTGTTTGTATGACCAATATCTTTATTTTTGCCTTTGGTCGGAGATTCACTTTCTATTCTTTCTCCGTGAAGACTTTTGCATAGCACGTTGTCTCTTTCTCTTTATAAAATCGCGGTGCTTCATCTTCTTATACCACTTTAATTCTTCTTTTTCTGTGTCAGTTAAACCTTCGGATTTTTCTTGCATGGCTTCCGACAAACCTGCTTGTATATTCATTATGTGGGCCTCACAATACTAGATTCCATCATTCGCTTAAATTCTTCATAGATGGGAGGTGGTAGTTGAATAGTCATACAATTGGGACATACAAGTGCTTGAAAAGAATCGCCCATATTTAAAGATAATACTCTTTCGCCTGACTTTGACTTGTAATCACAAGCCTTGCAGGTCCAAACGTTTTCTGCTACTTCTTCTGACATATAAAACTCCTTTGTTTGTCTACTATTATAATAAAACTTTGAGATTTATATAACTACATAATTGATTTTATTGTTTTTCTTATACCATCTTCAAGAGAAGTATTTGCGTCCCAACCATTGCTAATACCTCTTGTTACGCTACGGTCAAGCTCCACTCGTTTAGCTTCATCTGGTCTTTCAGGTCGCCAATCAATATCATCTCTAGCAGTAACAGCGCCGAGCTTGAGTTGATTGCATATATCCCAAACTACATAATACAAATCTTTTATTGTTATGGGTCTACCAGATCCTACATTCAGAGTTATTATTCTTTTACTATCCATTTGCTCGGACATAGTATAATGTAATTCTACTAAGTCGTCTATATAAACAAACTCTCTAACTTTACTACCATCACCATATATAATAGGTTGCTCACTGTTTATAATTTTTTTAGCTAACCCACCAATAACTGGTGGCACCTCTCTAGTCAAATCCATTGACGGACCATATATATTGGAATAACGAAAACCAGTATAACCTATACCAAATCTCTTACAGAATGTTTGTAGTAGTGAAGCGGCACAAGTTTTGGTAATGGCATATACGCTATTAGGTGAATAGCTATTAGGTGCTGCGTTTTCTCGTAGTGGGAATATGCGCTCGTCTGAAATGCCATCATACACGGCAGAAGTATCGGCAAAGTATATGTGCTTTGCGTTTGTTTTATAAGCCACATCTAATATATTTAGGCTACCTACAATGTTATTATTTACAGCATCAACTGGGTCAGACAAACATTTAGGTATATCACCAACAGCGGCAAGATGATAAACACAATCAAGCTCAATGCGCGCATAACGCTTAGCTAAATTCACATCCCTTATATCGGCAGCAATAAAAATAAAATTACCATTAGGCAACATATCTTCTATATTTTCTTTATACCCCTTGGAAAAATTATCTATACCATATACTATCCAACCTTCATCCAAAAACCTTCTTGCTGTGTGACTTCCTACGAAACCGGCAACACCGGTTATCAAAACCTTTTTCATTTCAAAATCCTACTTTCAATGATTTGTATATTTCTAATTGTTGAGAGCTTGCCAGTTTTGGGGTAGCATTTTCTTTCCAATTTTTTACACAATTTTTAGATAGCTGCTCATAATCAAATTCTTTATTAACAAATTTCTTGATTATATTATAATACATTTCTACGTCTTCGTATAACGCAACAAATCCACAATCACGAATTATTTCTATGTGGCCGTTATATGGAAAACCATAATGACTTACCACTGGTTTACCATGAGCAAAGCTCTCCCAAATACTCATAGGATTACATTCACCATCCAATCGACTATGAGCCATAACATCAATAGAGTTGAAGAAAGATGATATTCTATGTGCGTCTGTTGTCCTATCTATCTTTCTAAAATTTTTCACATTATATTTTTTTATATCGTCCTCAAGTTTTTTAGATGGCGATGCAACTAAAAAGTATATGTTGTTGTGAGTTTCTTGTAGCTTAGATATAGCCATTGCTGCAAGTGGACTATATATGTTGTCAGCATCTCTACCTATTCTACCAAACACAAAAGCGTCTTGAGGTATACCTAATTCTTCTCTTAGGTCTGTGTCGGATACAGGCGATGGTACAGGAATTGTTACTGTTATGTGGTTCTTATCCCTATCTCTAACATTTTTCTTAACCCAGTCTGATACATAAACGACTCTATCTATTTCTATTGTGTTGTCTTGGTCGCCAAAAGTAGATGTAGATACAAAATGTTTCGTATATTTTTTTATCTCTGGCACAAATGGAAACTCTGGAATCCCAGCAGCATATCTGTGTATAATAAAAGGTTTTATATCCTTTACCATACTAACGAAATGCTCTTCATCATTATAAGATAACATTCTATTTGCTGGCAATATCTTCTTAAAGTTTTCTTCTCTTGATAAATCACCATAAGACCTATAAGCAAGATAATGGTCAAAATTACTATCAGCTAAATAGAATGGCATATTTGTTTCTATAAGCTTTTCGGTGCCGCCTAATGTCAATTCGTTGGTGTGATGTATGATGATAGGCTTAACTTCACCTTGCATTATAGCAAAATTATTTTTTAAATTCATTTTATAAAACCTTTTACAAAATTACCATTCGTTATTTTATTTTCAAGTAGTAGTTTTTTCTTTAAAGAAACATGATGTGTATGCAGAAGTTTTGATTTTTCTGACCAAAGGTAGGGGTAATCCCCTCTATCCATAACGTGCCAATAAGGGTCAAGAATGTTTTCCCTGTAAGAAAAATCTTCACCTATATAAGAAACACACATAGAATGATACAACCACTCCTCTAAACATTCGCCCTCAGACAATCTATCCTCAACCATATTTTTATTTAGATTAGGCATATTCTGTGTATTATAAATAACAATATCACAGAATGGTCTATTATGCTTTTGGTCTCTACCTGTCATAAAAAACTTTTCGGAAGCGATA
>Ga0255751_10006011_pt1 | contig 10746 bp, 20 predicted proteins | sample 071ome_20_FD_179951 | JGI IMG/M metagenome (GOLD analysis project Ga0255751, IMG submission 179951) | Coastal salt marsh microbial communities from the Groves Creek Marsh, Skidaway Island, Georgia - 071412BT metaG (version 2) | ecosystem: Environmental > Aquatic > Marine > Intertidal zone >...
AAATACAGCAATTTCGTATAAGCCTTGCTTATTACCATAAGATGCTTCATTGTTGATAATGCTAAGTTCGTAGTTGTCAAACTGAAGTACGGCTTGTACGCCTTTAGGTACATCAGTTTGCAATAATTCAAAGTCCTTCAGTTTCATTTTACCACTCCGGTGCTGAATAGTCTGTATGTTTCTTATACATGGCAAAGCCATCTAGTCCAAAGGCAGGGCAAACCGAAATAAATTCCGGTAAGCCCATACCATCTTTTTCTCCACCTTCTCCACAGATAAAGTAAACACCGTCTAGTGTTTCAGCCTTACTGTGCTTTAAGATAGTTTTTAACTTCTGGAATAGTTCGTATTCCTTTTCAGTTATTTCGATCATCTTACACGTAACTCCTCGATGTTGATCGGTGTGTAGTTGATTTGCTCTACACAAACACACTTGTATGGTCCTTCTGGTGAAGGATTGCTGTGAATGTGTCCGTGTACGTTTAACAACGGTTCTTCGCCCCATCTGTGCTTTTCAGCAAGTGTAGTTGGGTGCAAAGGAGTGTGTGTTAAAATAAACTTATCCATTTGAATCCACAACTGTATGTCCTTGAAGAACGGTGCTAGAAACTTTACGTTGTCATGATTACCTAGCACAAGTCTTTTCTTGCCAGGTAACTTAGCAAAGTTTGCTTCTAACCATTCGACCTTGTTTTCGCCAAACAAAACATCTCCACAGTGAATAACTGTATCGTTTGGTTTCACAACACTTGTCCAATTATCCATCATGCATTCGTTCATTTGATCAACATTGTCAAACTCTCCTCTAGGAGGCAGGCCAGCATAATCCTTAAATTTAAGGATTGGAGCATGGTTGAAATGTGTGTCGCTGATTACCCAAATATCTTTAGACATCTTGCCCTCTTAATTTTTTACTTTATACCTATATTATACGATCTAAAACTATATCTGTCAACCGAAAATGGAGTGAGTGACAGGACTCGAACCTGCATAAAAAGGATTTGCAATCCTTTGCGTAACCATTCCGCCACACTCACATGGCCTGCTCGGAGAGACTCGAACTCCCGACCTCAAGTTCCGCAAACTTGCGCTCTATCCGGCTGAGCTACGAGCAGTTGGCGGGCAAACAAGGAATCGAACCTCAGTCTGCGGTTTTGGAGACCGTCGTGTTACCACTACACCATTCACCCATAAAAAAAGCCCCCTTGCATTTCTGTTCGGGGGCTTTATAACGTAATCAAAATGTCACGTCAAGACATACGCCCCTTGTTACGGCGCCAACAAGTAATATATGTTGTGTTAGTCTTGAACATGTAAATATACCTTCTACGTTTATATTTGTTACTATACTGTATTTATTTTTGTTTGTCAAGAACTTTTTGTCCAAAATTATTTTAAATCTTCCCAACTTTGGTATAGATCATAATTATGATGTCGCCAATGTTCATTTCGCAGTTTGTTAAGGGATTCATCAAATTTAAAAAAAGTTTCTGTATTACCTTCTTGTTGTAATTCTGTAAGCAATGCGTCACAAATAGGTAAATTGTATCTTTTTTTAATGCCTGTAACATAACCGCTCATTACTAATTTTAAATTTTTAGGCATGTGTCTTGGCAACATTGCATCTACATCTGACACAAGTTTCATGTAATGTGTGATATTGTGCTGTTGTGAAAATTCATAAAGTTTATGAAAGCAATTTATATTATAGATACTAATTGCTGTTTGCATTCTTACATTTTCGTAATGTTCAACAAACCATTTTACATGTTCTTTTGTTTCGTTCCACTTGCTACCTTTACGTAAAAAATCATTAAGTTCACCAAATGCATCTATGCTTAAATCCCATTCTACTCGTTTACATTGTTTTAACAAATTATGCAATTCTTGGTTAGGCAGTATAGTAACATTAGTTGTAATTACAACTGTCAAGTTATCTAATATGCATTTATCTTTTAATATATCGATTATTTTTTCTTGGTTCATCATAGGCTCGCCGCCTAAGAAACTAATAAGTTCTACATTTTTAAAATCTATTTTATCGATTACGTCAGTACGACTAATTTGTCCTTTTGGTATCTTCCAACCTAATGCCTTTTCATCTTGATACCAGCTTGTACTAAATCTACTGTTACACATTCTACATTTGTTATTGCACAAATTACTAAATGGAATTGAGATTGTGTTTAATTTTGGGTTATCTATCTCAAAAGGTTTATTAAATTTTTTTTGATAAAATTCTAATGCATACTTACGAAAACTATAGTTGCCATTTTCTTCGTCTTTGTAACAAGCTGAACATCCTTTAATAGGTTTATTTTGTTCTATATGATTTCTTATGTCTTGATAATAATTTGAATAGAAAAAATCTTTACCTAATGTATCGGCAGTTTTTCTATCTAAATATTTACAACAGGGAGCAACGGTTTGATCAGGAGTGATGTCTACCGAGTAGTAAGGCATTGGACATATAATATCTTTTCTATCCATAATATTCTTAAAAATGGTGCCGGCACACGGACTCGAACCGCGGACCTACTGATTACAAATCAGTTGCTCTACCAACTGAGCTATGCCGGCTATCTCCTTACTCTACAAATGGGACAAAAATTGCCTTCTGGTAATTCAAAACCACACTCAGGACATTTTTCTGTCCCATTTGTTTTACACGAACTAATCATAAACATACTTAGTTCTTGTATTTGGAGCGGGTAACGAGATTCGAACTCGTGACAAGAGCTTGGAAGGCTCGCATGTTACCACTACACCATACCCGCAATCTGGCGGAGAGTGAGGGATTCGAACCCTCGGAACGCTTACACGTTCAACACCTTAGCAGGGTGCCGCTTTCGACCACTCAGCCAACTCTCCGATTTATTATTTGAAAAACTTAACTATATGTTCTTTGCCTTCATGCCAAAAAGTTGCTGTGCTATGACTGTAGACTTCAGCCTCACTTTCTTTATAACGTGTTTCGACAGAACATTTTTCTTCAGTTCTATAACCTGCTGGACCTTTATCTTTTGTTCCACCAATAATAGCACCTGTAAGTGCGCCAACACCTGTTGCCGCTTCTTTACCAGACCCTTTTCCGAACTGATTTCCAATCACGCCGCCTATTAGGCCGCCGATGATAGCACTTTCTTTGTCAAATTCTTTATTTGTGCCATATGGAATTTTTATGTATTTGCACACTTCAACATTATAAGGCACTTGTTTGATTATAGTCTTATAATGGTCTTGTACATTTAGATTGCTTGTATGAGCAAGAGCGGGTGACGCTGTTACTGCTACAAGACTTAAAGCAATTAGTAGTTGTTTCATGTTTCCTTTCCTTACTAATTTAACAAACTATTTATTCATCGGTTACGATCTCGTAGATCTCTTTCCAGTTCTTAACTCTACGAACACGATCATCATTCATATTGTAACCATGTTCCATTACGAGTCCACGAAGACCAACCTTTTCACCTTCTAGTGCGTTTTCAACTTTATCTTCAACCCACCACAAATTACTTCCTTCAAACTGTTCTAACACTTTGTCTTTGTCTGCACCAGTACCTAAAAATATTACATCTTTAAAAATACAACCAAAGATTTTATCAAGGTTTCGTCTACGTAGTTTTTGTGCATACTTGTTATGACTTAGACTTGTAATACAAATAAAGTCCCAACCTTCGTCTGCAAGTTTAGTTACGTATTCCTGTGCATCACGTAGAGGAGGAAGGAAGCCAATCATAGCACTTTCATTAAAATGTTTGATCATTGTCTTACCTTGCTTCTCTGGAATATCGTAACGGAAAGCAATGTTATAGATTAGTTTAGCATCTTTGGTTGCTTCAAAACCATGTTCTTCCATGAACAAATTAAACGCATATTCCCAGTTAAATAAAACGCCGTCGGCGTCAACGAGCATAGTCTTCTTCATCATATAGCCCTCTTTTTATTTTGATTATTCATATTACTATATTACTATAAAATAAACTGATTGTCAAGACTTTTTTACAAAAAATCGCTATGTTTTAATACAGTAATTACTTTTACTGACTTAACACGATCGTAGCGGAAACTACGGAACGCTTTAGACTCTATTGCCCATACCGGAATCACCTTGTCTGATACTTCGCGAACTTTCTTTTGTGTAATAGGATCATCTTTCTTTGCCGGAGGCAACATACCTTCGTACAATGTGCAAGGCATAACACGTTCGTCTCCGTTTAGTTTAGTAAAAGTTACTTCAACTATATTATTCTTTAGCAACTGGTAAAGCTCATCTTTTGTTGGAATGCCTTTTAGAGCGGCAAGTGTTTCTGCCGCTTCGTTAAGATCTACCATTATCTTTTCTCCACTACCTTATCTGCGAAGCCGTTTTCTACTGCTTCTTGTGCTGTTAGGAACGTATCAAATTTCATTGTTTCAAAGAGTTCTTCATATGTCTTACCTTTTGAATTGTGCTTAACATAAAGCTCAGTTAACCGCTTGTTTATTTTTTTACTCTCTTCGAAATGTCTAATAGTATCTTCTATCTGTAGTTCTTGTACGTGTACACTGCCACTTGTGCCCGGAGTACCTGAACTAACTCTGTGAATCATTGTACGTGACTCTGGCAATACAATACGTTGTCCTGGTTCACCTGCTTGTGCTAGGAATGAACCCATTGAACAAGCCTGACCCATTACGATAGTGCGTACAGGACATTTAATATACTGCATTGTGTCATAAATTGCTAGACCAGATGTAACTGCACCGCCAGGCGAGTTGATGTATAAGTTAATACTTTTATCAGGATTATCTGATTCTAAGAAAAGCAACTGTGCTACAATAAGATTAGCCATATGATCTTCAACTGGACCATTTAGCATTACAATTCTATCTTTCATCAAACGACTATAAATGTCGTATGAACGTTCTCCTCGAGCTTCTTGCTCAACAACCATAGGTATTAACGGCATTATCTATTTCTCCCTTGATACACTTCCCAATATTCAGGGCCCTTAGTTTGGAATTCCATTCCCATTAATGTGCCAATATATAGATCGTGTCTTTTGTTATATTTCATGTGTAATTTACTTTCTGCAATGTATGCTGTTAAACCATCACCTTGCCTAAAGTTAAGTACTTCTGCTTTTACAGTTTTTTCATTATCTATGCAATATAAATCGCATTTACTTTCATATTCTACTCTCATTGTTTTCCTAGCAATTTTAAATTCAATACAAAGTTCTCTACAAGTAGTTTAACAATAATTGCGCCATCTGTCAAGTGATTTCTTTCCATTTCGAGCACATGTGTAGCCATCATTACATAGGCTTGTTCTTCTGTTATTGCTAGTTCTCCCCAATCAATAGGGTCTACCGTATCACATTCTTTTGCTAACATAACAAGGTTGCGGATTGCTTCGTCATCGGGTTCAAACATATCTGTCATAATGTCATACTCGCTACTAAATTCATTGCGACTGCTGTGCCTGAAATACTTGAACCAATCATAATAGCTCTATCACTCCAACACATACCGACATAGATCCAACATATTGCACTAATAATGTATGCTATTTGTCCGTACATTGTAAACCCTGCACTAATGAGGAATACACCTGCGACTGCAAGAAATGTTGCGGCCCACTTTACATACCAGTCTGGTGTACCAGTAGGCGTAGTCGGAGTTAGGTCCTCTACCTCTGTTTGTAGTTCGGCAAGTTCTTGCCTTAGCCTCTTACGTTCTTTTGACAACTCAGCCGCAAGTTGAGACGCACGATTCTCTCTACGTGCTTCCTTGTATTCTTCCTGTGTAGTTGTATCGTCTAACTGTTCCAAATCAATCCCATAAGTTTTCGTAATATTTTCCGAAGAGTCGGAAGCCATTTGAAATCCTTTCTTGTTCTTTTTGTATCTCTGCTCTATCATCAAAACGCATATACACTTCGTCCTTGTTTGCTTTACAATCAAATGCGTATATCATTTCGTCCATAACCCAGTCCCAACGCTCAAAGAATTTGTCATCAGTTTCGCCGCCTTCGTTGTACAACTTTTGCCATTCTTCTGTATTAGTAGGACGTAACTCTTCTGGAACATCTTCAAGGTCCACATTAGGAGCACCATGTTTATTGTCCTTTAGTTGCTTGAGCATAGGAAGAATAATAGGAGCAAGTGTATGATCCATACTCCAAGTATCCCACGGATCAATATGTACTTTTACTTTTTGTTCTGGGCTGTATCCAAACTTGTCATACAGCCAATTACTCCACGGCCAATGGTTTGGAAATTTTCCAATTTTAATCTTCATAATAATCTACCACCATTACGTTTTCTGGCCTGTCAGGATGTTGAAATGTTTTTGCAAACTCCATTGCTTCGTGTGCATCTTCAAACAGTTCAGGTTGTAAGTCCCAACAGTGTTCTGTTTGTTTTGTAACATAGATCCAATCGTCTTTGCCGTCAAGACATACCATCACTGCGTACACGCTTCTTCTCCCCATAATCGTGCATTAACATTGTTAGTTCGTCTACAGGTGTAGTTGTGTTTAGTATTTCAGGACATTTGGTTGCCAAATAGTCTAGATTATAGCCACCTGGATAATGCCTTAAACAATAGTATGCCTGTTGTCTAATAGCTTTAGGTACACGAGGAGTTTTCTTAGGATCCATTAAATCCGTTAAAAACTCTTCTGTACGCTTTAGAGCATTATATCTTTCACAAGGTAATGTCATGCTAGTTCCGTAATCAGTTTATAGTTGTCCCACGCTTTCTGCTGTGCAGGATTCATTTCATCGGGCGGTACAAAACACTCTAGCCAAAAGTATGGCATACGCTGAGGATGTCTACCGTATTGTCTAGGCTGATGTAGTTTGCCACTTTCATACAACTCTACCAACAGTTCGTGCATTTCTCTTTCTCTATCTTCTAGTCCTGCCCATTCAGGATTGCTCATGCCGCCGTAGATATAACCATCCCAAATACTACGCCAATGTTCATCATTGTGCGGGTCTACGTCTGTGCGAGCAACAATAACTAGCACATCGTCGATATCTACACGTTCTTCTAGTATATCTCGCATACAACGAGACAGGCTTAGTCCAATCTTCATTAGTGTAACGTCGGTGCGTCCTCGTCTAAATCTACGCCAAAATAATCGGCCATAATTGCAATGATACTTTCAGGTACTAATTGTTCATCTGCCCCTTCAGGAATAAAGACTCCTTTTAAATCTCCTTCATTGCTAATAATAATGGCCCAATCATCATCTTCTAATGCTTCGGTCAATGGTAAACTTTTTTCATTACTCATGTTTGGCAATCCTGTCCTGGTTGATAGTATTCAACTATATCTTCTAATTCTTTAATATAAAACTTGCCGTCCTTGATGTGCATAGCAACAGCATAGCCATTTGAACGAATATAGGCTCGGCCACCGTCAATCATCTTGTCACCTACTACTTTATAGTCGTGATGTGATTGACTGTAATAGTACTTACCGTCTACTTCAATCATTCCGAACTCAAGTGATTCTACAATGTCGGCGTTTGTAATCATAGTATGATCTCTAACATGATCGTAATACAGACCAAAATAATGATTACCAAACTCAGGATGAGGCGTTTTTCTATAATACACATCAACAGGCACATCACTAGCATTAAGATCTGTAGTGCAAACATAAGTTACAGGTACTCCGTCTTTAACAGTGTAGTGTTCGGTTATGATACCTACATCAAAAATAGGATCATGCTGAATATTGATATTCATCTGCTTTTACCTTCTTAGCAATTACTTTATGAATGCCTGGATTTACTTTAAGTACATTAGGCATCATTACATGTCGAATGTAATTTCTCGTAAAAGAAATATCTTCGTTACTTTTATCTTCTACTACTGGCACATTTTTTAGATTGCACCATAATTCAAAATCTCTTTTTCGTGTTAGACGAAACGGCCGAATAACATTTTTGTTTTCATAAGGAATAATTTTACCAGTACCATGTAAACTACTCCAAAGCCATGTTTCAACAACGTCATCTAAATGGTGACCAGTGACTACGATTCCGTTTATAGAATGAAAGAAATTATATCTCTCATTACGCCAATACTCTTCCCAACTTTCGTCTGACTGTTTCTTTCTATTACAAGTACCGTATAAAAAGTCAATATTATTTTTGCTACTATAATGTGCTAAATGTGCTTGTGCTTCATGGCTTGCTTCTGTTCCATGATCAAAAAATGCAATGGCAACACCATGGTTTCTTGATAAAAAATCTAGCACCGCCATCGAGTCTACACCTCCAGAACAGGCGACAAACAAATGACGAGGAAGTTTCCCTTGCAGTTTCAGCATTATGCAAAGAACCAGATAGCAACTGCAACAGCAATAATATATGGTGCAAATTTCCAACCTAGTCTAATACTGCCTGCTAAAATTGCAATTACGACTCCAATTGAAACACCTGCAATAATTAGAGGCTGAAGAACGTCCCAAGCTGTCTGAAAATCTCCGCCCATGCTTTACTCTCCTACTTTGTATAATTTTACATAATTTAAACGAGTCTCGTTTGCATCAAACAAACGATTTTTAGTTTGTGCTTTTACTTTGGCTTTGATGCGTTTCATAGTGCCAATCTCTTGATCAAATTTGTTCATGTAAGAAACAAGGTTGCCATCTGTAGTAACGGCAGTAAAGTTGTATGACTCCCACTGTGCGCTGTAACGCTTGTCAAGAATCTTAACAACACATTCTACTGCATCTTTTTCTTTACCTAAATGTTGGCTATTTCGATACTCTACACGAATCTCTTTCTTAAGTCCACTTTCGTGCATGTCACGCTTAATAAATTCTGGAGCAAATGCAATACGACCCATTCCTTTAACAGGTACTTCATCTTTAGTAAGTTCATTAACCATATCACGCTTGAAATCATCAAGGTCGCCTAGTCCGAGCATAACATAACGCTTCATCCACTTCAACGCTTCTTGAACACTAGCATAGTCTTCTTCAGTAGGCTCAAATACAGGACAGTCAGTTGGCACCCATTCTACATTATTTTTACGGTCGTAGTAGTAACGCACAAGATCTTTATTTGGAAATTGTGTAGGTGAATTTTCCCATCGACGCAAATCTTTGATGTAAGTTTCTTTGTTAATACGGTACGCCGCATATGCAACTGCAAGTGCATCTGTAAGTTTTACAGTTTTAAGCGGTAGTATGTCTTTGGTTTGAAATGCCATCATTTTGTGCCTCTCATTTGCCTAACTATGTATATAGTATACGATAAAAGACTACAAAAGTCAACCTTTTATTTTTCTATAATTGCAATTTCCGTGTCAGTTAGCCCAAAATGTTTGTATAAATCCTGGTCAGTAAATTTTTTATCAAATCTGTCAATTGTAGGTATCCAAAATAATTGAGGATTGTCTAGTGTAGTACTTGTACGTGTTTTACGCATAATGAATTTTATTAATTTGCTATGCCAAAAACTCTTATAAAATTCAACTGCTACTTCTGCTTCTTCTTTAGTATCAAAGGCTTCAAACACTCTATAACCTTTTTGACTTTTATAATTAGGCTCCATCACTTTAATAGTGTTTAAAGGCTCGATTTCAAAATTCTCTTTCCTGTAAGAAGTAGATATTCTCCATTTGTCGGTATCTTTAGCGCCACTCTTAGTAATATAAGGATTTGAGGGCTTTAACCTTTGTAGTAATTCTAATGTTACTACATCAAACACTGTAAGTATTTGTTCATCAAAATCATCGATTACAATAGATTCTTTAGTTGTGCCGTTAACTAATAAAACATCGCCATTATATTCTTTGTCGCAAACTACTGTGCAAGTTCCTACCTTAACACCCTCGAATAAATCTTCAGGATTAATTATAATTTTTTGTATTCCTAAATTTCGTAAATGCTCGCGAACTTCTCTGCCTAATTTAGTGTGTGTTTGTGATAACCAATTAGTAGGAATAATAAAAATTAACTTTGCAACATTGCTGGTTACAAGTCTTGCAAGATATTTGTCATATATTGGATTTCTACCTACAGAATCATCATTATATGGCGGATTTCCTATTGCAATTTTTCCAGACAAATCTGGTACATCGTCTTGTAGGAAATTTCCTACTTTATAATTGCCTTGTAGTCCTAAACGTGTCGTAGCATAATTGATATCCATAGCATTGGCACTTATACCCGATACAAACTCTGCACCAACAATTTCCTCTGCTACGGAAACAATTTGGCCGCCGGCAATCTCTGGATCAAAAAACTCAAAGTCCTTTGTATCAATTTGTTCTAAGATTTCTTTGATATAGGTGCTTAGTTTGCTACCTTTCAGTCGTGTAGTCCACATTAAAAATAATCCAACAACTCTACATGTTTCTGATTAATTGCACCTGTTTCAAAAAGGTACTCTAATATTTGAAAGTTTATTCCAAATCGATCTTCTACTGCTTTAACAAACTGTTCGTTTGATTTAATTTTAGGCAAGGTCTCTGATATAATTTTAGACTGTGTGCCGTAGATCAAGTAATCAAGATTTTCTAAAATAAAAACTAATGCTTCACGTGCTTTTGCAATTTCTGCTAAGGAATTATCTTCATGTGAATTAGTAATATTATTGCCTTGACTGTTTTTTGTTTTGCCTTTAAGTGCCGCTTGGACTTTTGCGTTTTTAGAAATATCTCTGTTACCATTTGCTAACGCTGTAACAATAGCACCGTCAATTTTAGAGATGTCAATTACTTTGCCCAATACCCT
>Ga0255751_10006016_pt1 | contig 10740 bp, 9 predicted proteins | sample 071ome_20_FD_179951 | JGI IMG/M metagenome (GOLD analysis project Ga0255751, IMG submission 179951) | Coastal salt marsh microbial communities from the Groves Creek Marsh, Skidaway Island, Georgia - 071412BT metaG (version 2) | ecosystem: Environmental > Aquatic > Marine > Intertidal zone > Salt...
AAAGACTAGAGTCATTATTCAGAATGACTGCTGTAGGAAGATCTATGGGTGGTCTCATTGGCGGTGTTCCATCAATGGTGGATACAATTCCAGCGATGCTGGCAAAAGGTGAATTTGTAGTTAATGCTTTTGCCACTAAGATGGCAAAACCATTATTGTATGCGATAAATGAATCTGGTGGAAAAATATTTAATGATCTCGTAGATGCCATCAAACAGTTTAAAGAATTTATTTTGCGTGATGATAAACTTGTAAGAAGAAGAGAAACCAGTACTAAAGATCTCAGCAAACATATTGCTGAGATGAGAGAAAGAGCTAGATTAGAAAAAATAGAAAAAGATAAGAAAAATGGTGGTAATGGTGGTAATGGTGGAATTAGACCCAATAAAAAGAGTGCTCCAAAATCAATTCAAACTTATAATAGAGGAAGGGGTGGAGGATCTCGTGGCAACACTCCACAATCAAGTGGTGCACCAAGTGTAACTACGATTAATTTAACAAAACCTGGTGTTACGGTTCCGGTGAAAAAGCAACCAGAACCTCCGAAACAATCTTCAGTATCCTCATCACCAACAATAACGATTGAACCTATTGATATTAGTAATGAATATAATAAAACATTTTTCTCTTTATACGAAATTGTGTAGGTAAAGAAAAATGAGAGAAATAAAGACCTTAAAACTTAATGTTAATAATATCAAGAGTATTTTAATCAATTCGAACAAAGAACTCAAAAAACTTCGTTCTGATGAGAAAACATTTATAAGTAATCAGCAGACAAGAACTAAAAGAATTGGTAAAGAATCTTTTGTAGAGGGGAAAACACCAGGATCTGGTATGGTTGGTGGTGCCTTACAAAAAATGGCGGCACCAGTAATGGGCATCATTGATAAGATTAAAGAATTTGTTGGAACTATTTTATTAGGTGTATTAGTTAATAATTTACCAACTTTAATACAGAAGGTTAGTCAGTTTTTAGAAGACAATAAAATAATTATTGATGCTTTGAAATTCGTTGGAAACACGATGCTTGGATTCATCAATCTTTTTAAGAAAAAAGATTATACTAAAGAATTGAAAAAAGATAATGAAGAACTTTTAAAACTAGAAAAAGAATTTTCTAAAGGTGGTAAATTTGATAAAGAACTTGAAGGATTGGATAATGATACTAAAGGTTTAGAAAAGGAATTTCGTGAAGAGTTTAAGGAGCAATTTACTGCCAGAACACCAGAACAAGTTAAAGAAGATGTAATCACTTCTATACCTGGTAGTGGTATAACCTTAAAAAGATTAGATGATAAATTTCGTACATTTAATATGCTGCAAAACGCAGTAAAATCTAAAAGAGTGACTTCTCTTGGATATAAAGCAAATACTGGTGATGTATATCAAGTTCCTGGTATTGGTTCATATACTATAGAAACTAGTAAATTTATTGGAATTCCTGTTGGTGATCCTTATTTGGTAACTAGGGATCTTTATGGAGAAGAAATTCCTACTGAACAGTTTTCTGAAAGAGTATCTGCTGTTTCTGGTCTTGAAAATCTGAAAGGAATATCCGAATCACTTAAAACATCTGGTGTAGATCCTTCTGTTGTTGAGGGTTATAGTGAGGGTGGACCAGTAAGTCCATCTATCAGTCCACGAACTGGGAGAGGATCAGCAGAAGGAAAAATAGCAACTCGCCAATTTTCTTATTTTCTTGATTTTAAGGAACAAACATTAAAAGCATCAAATACCTTGAATATCAAAGAAAAGATTGAAGATCAAATGGACAAGATAATTGAAGATTTGAGAGAATATTTGAAGCTCACTAAAAAAGAATATAAGATGAGTCCAACTCAACTACCAACATCGGATCCAAAACAACAAGGACCTGTTTTACCCTCAGTTCCAGGATTGGTTAGGGGAACACCCGGAGATAATGATAAAGAAGATACTGGTCTTAACATGGTGCTTCCAGGTCCCGATGGTGGTAGGGGAGTTCCGATTAAAGCACCATTTGATATGATTTATAGAGAAAAGGGAACTGACGGAATGCCTGCTGTTGGACTTCAAGGAACACCAGATGAAAGAGGACCAAGTGGGAGTGGATTTGGATATTATGGTGCTTATTATTATACTGGACCAGATGGGAAAGAATATGAGGTATTACTGGGACATTTACAAAAAATGGGTTATAAAGGAAAAAAAGAAGGTGATGTAATTCCAGCGGGGACAATATTGGGATATCAGGGTGCTTCTGGTCGTAGTGATCCGATGGACGGCACCAATAATCCATATCCACATATTTCACTTCATGTTAATGGAGTTGGATTTAAAGCAACTGATGCTGATCTACTTCGTTTTCAAGGTCATTTGATTAATCAAAATGTCTCATCCTCAAAACCACCCCAAGCAAAAGTAACTCCAAAACCAAAAGGAGCAAACACTAATAATGGTGGTGTGAGAAGACATGATCTATTAACACAGTATTATGACGGTGAAGGAATGTCTAGGATTGTGATTATTAACAGCACTCAACCAATATACATCCCTACATAAAAGAGGAGATATAAAGTAAATGTCAAACTGGTCTGCACCCGCAAAACTAGAAAAATTCGAGATAGTAGGTGTCGGAAATGTCCTTGAAGGAACCGATAACGCGGTAGAATTGAGTGGTGGTTTTATTAAGTTTGACTATTTTGAATCTATAACTTCTCCACACATTACAGCAAGAATTTATTTTGCCGATACTGGAAGTGCTATATTGGCAGGATCAACACAAAATCTTACCGAAAGATTGGGAACATTAATATCTTCTGTCGATACTGTAAAAGATAAAAAAATCCATATAACAATAAATCATCCATCAGATTCTGGAGATGGATCTTCACCAAATCTTCAATTTGATGAAAATAGACCACTGGTTATAAATGATTTAATTCTTAGCATTAGAGGAACTAAAGCAGACCTAGTTGGACTACAATTAACATCTAATTTTGATGTTATCAATAGAAAAGCAAAAGTAGATGAAAAATATGGTGCTTCTGGAAATGAAAAAATAAGCAATATTGTTACTAAAATACTGCTGGATAAATTTCAAGTATCATCACTGTCTACAACACCATCAAAAAATACCAAAATTGTTGAAGGTAAAGGTAGAGATCCTTTTTCTGTAATATTGTCCCTTGCTAAAGAAACAATACCAGAAGTTCCAGCAAATGCTCAACCTGGATATGTATTCTATGAATCTTTGAGTGGATTTAATTTTCGTGGAATTGATGATCTGATAAACCAACAAAGTTCTTTTGCCTATACTAATGCTGATGTGGCAACTTTCTGTGAGGCATCTAACTTAAGAATATTGGATTATCAGGTAATTAGTAGTATGAAATCTATGAAAAGTAGTTTTCTTTCTGGAGAAAAAACAGAACATATTAAAATTGATCCATTTTCTCAAGAAATAACATATGAAATATCTAATAGTTCACTAACATATAAATTGGGGACAGAAACGGTTGAACTTGAAAACTTATATTCTTCTGATAATGAGTTTTCAAAAACAGTAATTGATTTTATTAATACGGGAAACTCCTCTGTTGGGATTGATACTGTAAAAAATAATGATCAAAGTTTTTGGAGAACACAATCATCATTTAGATATAATTCCGTTTTTTCAAGAAGAATTAATATTGTGGTTCCATGTAATCTTGGATTGCGTGCTGGTCAGATTCTCCAATGTTCTTTTCCAAAGAAAACTGATCAACCAGAATTGGGAATGTCTGATGAAAAGATTAGTGGAAGTTATCTTATAATGGCACTGCGCCACGAATTTACATCGGATGGTAAAACTGGTTCACTAACTCATTTGACTCTTATTCGTGATACTGATGGAATGTATCAACTTACAGGAGAGTAAATAAAATGAACAAAGATAGATTTTGGACTGGACAAGTTCCACCATACCAAGATAATAATAAATCTGATCCAAATACATGGGGAAGTAGAGTTAAAGTTAGAATTGTTGGTGTACATCCACAAAGTGGTGCGATAACACCAGACAGTCATCTAGACTATGCAATGGTTCCCCATCCAACCAGTCAAGGATCATTTAGTAGAGGTAGTACTGGAATCATCGGTGGTGAACTGGTTTATGGGATGTATTTAAATAAAGAGGGTGATGAGTGGAAAGATCCTATTATTCTTGGTGTACTTCCAAGAACTTTAGGTGTATTTGATATAACAGCAGAAGAAGCACAACAAAATTCAAGTACAGAGTTCAAAAGAATACAACCATTCTGGGGTGATATTCAACCACAATCATGGCAAATACAGGGAGGACCTCCACCAGAATCACAAGAACCAACAGTTCCAACTCCAGCTGCTTTTGGACTTGGACCAGATAGTGAAGCAGCAACAGCAGAAGCAGCAGAACCTATAACAATAAATGTTAATAATTTACCAACAGGTTGGTCTGTTGATAGTACAGGAGCAGTTGTAAATCCTGGAAATCAAATTATTGATTTCCCAGACGAAAATGGAAACATAACTCTTTAATGAACGTAATAAATATCAAAACAAGGAGGTGACTTTATAAATGGCGGAAACATCAAATGCTCAAATATCCGATGCCAGTTTAGGTGGATCTGGAACTGCAGAACAGGCTAAAGAAAGATTCGGATTTCAGCATTACCAATCAGTTTCATGGAACCTCGCACAATTGCGAAAAGATGAGATATATCGCAAGGGTGATCCATGTGCTTCCGATTCTGAACTAAGTGAAATTTCCACAAACATACAAAAAATGTTTGTTATTTTGAGGGGAATTCAAAATTATGGTGATTTTTATATTAATGGAGCAATTAATAAGGTTGAAGATTTGCGTGGTGATATAACTGCTATTACTTCAGCAATTGCGGGTGTACTTAAATCTCTGGTTCAAAGAGTTCGTAATTGGGTTTTAAATAAGGTAAAAAAATTAATCACCGAGGCTCTTAGTTACATAGAGACTAATTTCTTAAAATCTATTAAGCAGGGTGTAGTTGCTGCTATAATGGATCAAATTTTCTGTTCTTTTGAAGATATTATAACAGGTTTGTTTGATTTAGTTGGTGATTTTCTGTATGCTTTAATAGGACAGATTATACAGGCTCCATTCTGTGTTGCCGAAGAATGGACAAATGCTATTCTTAATAAGTTAGTCAATGATATTGATGCTGCTTTAGGACCAATCTTTGATTCTATTAATGAAATGCTTGATGGTGTCGCTACCATATACGGATCTGTTTCGGAAGCAATTGATTTTATATTAGGATTTCAAGGATTTATTTGTGGTGGACCAGAGTGTCCAGAGGTTAAAGAATTTTCTCTAACAGCTGCCGGTGGACCAACAAAATCACAAAAAGATAGTTTTAATAATTTTGGAATTAGTGACAGTTTTGCTGGAGAAATATCAGACACCGCAAATGGATGGTTGAATGATTTCTTTGGAAAAGATACGAACAGTACAGAATCACCAGGAGAATGTTATACTGGAACTTTTGAATGTGGTATACCACAGGTTGTAATTTTTGGTGGTGGTGGATCTGGTGCCGTTGCCGAAGCAGTTGTCAATCAGATTGGGCAAGTTATTGGTACAAATTTATTAAGTGGTGGAAGCGACTACACATCTGCTCCATTTGTTCAAATTGTTGATCCGGCAGGATGTGGATCTGGAGCATCAGCATATGCTGTGATGGAAACAGATGACAACGGTTTCCCAACAGGTGCCGTTGAGTCTGTTAACATTGGTACTCCAAGTGGTACTCAGGCTGGCAATAATTCTGCTGCTGGACCTGGATCTGGAACTGGAAACAATTATAGTAATACTTATAATGGAGGTACTCCAACTATTTCCCAATTTTATGGAGCACCAAATCCAATAACTGTCAACAATTCCGTGAACTTTACATGGGATGTTCTCAATGCGGATACAGTTTCTCTTGGTATATCAGGATATACAAATTTACCTTTAAATGGAAATAATGTAAGTATTCCTATTAATAGTTCTGATGTTTCTTTTGCGGCAGGTTCAACACAAACAACAAAAACATTTACACTAACAGCAACAAAATCAAATACTTCATCAACACCAACTACGACAACACAAAATTTTATTGTAACTGTAAATCAAGCACTAACTCAATCTAGTACTACAAATACAAGTACTCCAGAAATTCTAAGTTTTACAGTAAACAATCAATCAAGTTATACAGCATCTCCTGGTAGCATCATAACCTTCTATTGGCAAACCATTAATGCCCAAGAAGTAGAAATAACTGATTATGATGGTACTCTCTCAGCAGCATCTGGATCATTATCGATTGTGTTGCCAGATGCTGATGATTTGGAATTTCCCTCTGATGGATCTGGAATTACAAATACATACACATTGACTGCTACAAATGATAATTCAACAACTACAACAGATACAGAATCTGTAACTGTGACAATTGTAGAGAGTCCAGCAGCATCTGATGGGGCACAAACTAGTACGACAACTAGTACAACAGAAGATGATGATACAGATACTGGTACAGGCACTGGTACGGGCACTGGTACGGGCACTGGCACTGGTACAGATACTGGAACTGAAGATGAAGATGAAGATGGAGGAAATCAAACATCTGGAACAGGAAACAATGATGCTGTTTCCACAATTAATAATGTAAGTACCGTATCAACTGGTATTGGATATGATGATGAGGATGAAGTAACATTAGATGATGGTGAAGGTGGAGAATTTTCAATTACAACAAATACACTTGGACAAATAGTATCATTTAATGTTTTAAATCCTGGATATGGATATACAACTATTCCAAATGTGATCATTAGGAGTAAAAAAGGACTAGGTGCTAAATTTAAAGTGAATCTCAAATTTATTCCATTGAATCAGTTCTTAAAACAGGAACAACTTCAAACAATTGATCCAAATAAAATTGTACAGGTTGTTAATTGTATTGGAACTACCAGAGCTACCATACCACAAATAAATAATTAATAAAATTGATATCTAATGGCACAAGTTCCGGATTATACAATTACTAGCAATCCACATGCTTTTCTGCATTGTGGACCAGTTGCGACTCAAGATGTAGATGATGAAAGAGATTTAACAATTATAACATCTAGTAATAATGAATCCGTTCATTATAAAAATGGTGTTTATGAAGAATATATTCAAGGTCATAGTGCTGAAGTAGTTGGTATAAGTGGGGATAAAACACAAATAGGTAGAAATGGTAAAGTGATTATTGCCAAATCTGGTGATATTGTATTAAATGCGGAAAATGGAAACATTCATTTGACGGCAAAAAATATTTTCCTCAAATCAAATCCTGGTGAAAAAGGACAAGGAAATATTATGGCAGACTGTAATGGTATGCTTAGATTGTCATCTGGTGAAGAATTTAGAGTTGCCGCTGGAAGGATGTGTTTTAGATCAGAAGGTGGTATTAACTTTGTTGGTGATGTTAGAGTTTCTGGAGATTTGTTTAAGGGTAGTGCCGTTGCCAGTGCAGATATGTTGAAATCTTTATTGGCAGGAGATTGGGCAAATATTATTAACGGTATTTCAGAATCTTGTAAGTAAGGAGATTAGTAGAATGTCAGCAATTGACACGATGTCATTTGGATCAATTGATGTGATGTCTTCACTAGCAGGTGGAGGTGCTCTTCAATTACCAACAGGACTTTGGGAACCAGGATCACTCTCGGCATATAAGGGACACTTTGGCACATTGGCAACCACAATTCCCTTTTCTGCCTCACTGGTTTGTGCCCCATCACCAACTTCACCACTTTCAATCAACACGATTGGTATGGAGGTAGTGACTGGTGTTAGAAATTTAACTGGGGTTGATACTACGAATGGAGAAGATATTAGTCTAGGAGCACTAGATGTTTCTTGGTCTGCTTTGGGAAATCATTTTACGGGTGCTGAGTTTACGGTATCTCCAAAAGCAGAGCAAATATCCCCTTCGATACCACTTACTGCTGCTGATGGAAGTTTGAATGGACTGTGGAAAGTTAATGGATTGCCAGTTTCTGGAGAACCAGATTTAACATCAGATGCCCGTTTAAAAGAAAATGTAGAAACTTATAGTGGTGGTTTAGAAACTATTTTGGGTTTAAGACCTGTTCGGTTTAATTGGAGAGAGGATAAATGTACGGATTCTTTCTTAAAAGAATATAGAGAACCAGATACAATTGATGGATATCCTGGAGAAATCAAAAGACAATATGGTTTAATCGCTCAAGAAGTTGAAAAAATCGTACCAGATGTTGTTGGTGAAAGGAAAATGTATGATGAGAATTACAAACTAATTCGTTATGGAAAATTAGTCCCTATTCTTATCTCTGCAGTTCAAGAGCAGCAACAACAAATTGAGGATCTCAAAGAAGAAATCAAATTACTCAAGGAAAATAAATAAAAAGTATTGAACTATAAACATGGATGAATCCTTAAAAAATCAGGTTATTGGGATTTTTGAAAAAGATCAATCTCAATTAAATGGTGCTCTAGATAATCAGAGTACAATTACTGCTCCTTCAACTTTAGAAAAAGTTTCGATCACACAAAACAGTGACGGAACTTGGAATAAAACAGTAACTACCGAAGAGAGTGGATTATATGATGGTAGTGTAGATTCAACACTAAGGAATCAGGTTAAGAATGAAGCAGAGATCCTTCAAAAATTTTGTAGAGAAGTTGATAATCAAATATTAGCATTTAATTCCCAAATTAATGATAAGAAAGATCTAATCATAACCCTTTCAAATGAGGCAGCGGCGGGAAACTGTTGGCCAGGTATTGCCTATAGTACAACAACATCCACCGGAATTGTCAGAAAAACTGGTGTTGGTGCGGCAACATCTTCATTTATTCGTAATGCGGTAGAAGTCAACAATGAGATAGAGAATATTAAAATCTATACAAAGATGGCTGGACCACAAAAAGATTATAATGCTCAAAATGTATTTGAACCAGATACTATTGTTGCAATAACAACAGCATATACTGGATATGGATATCAAAATCTAAGGGATCCAAACTATTATCAAAGTAATGATGGTACTCTAACAGGATCATTAACTGATGGTAGTGGAATTAGTATTGGCACAGGAAGATTTGATTTATCGACAGTAGAAGCGGACCACAGTGCTCCCGCAGTTAATGTTGCCACATTCGGTGGTGAATATACGGGAACTACTTTCTTTGCTTACGCTGGTGCTGGTGTTGCTCCAGAAGCAACAGACACATCTATGACTGCTGCGAGATGTGTTGGTATCGCAAACAGTATAAGTGCCGTCTATGATGAAATTCTAGAACTAAGAAAACAAAGAGATTCTCTTAGATCTGATTTGAATACAATCAAGAAGAAGAAAATGGAAAAAGAACTTGCTTCTTGGGGAATGAATCGTATTGAAAGTGAAATAACAACCAGAAGTTCTACATTTTCTTCCGTAATTTCATCTGTTAAAAACTTTAATACTGATGGTACGGTTAATGTCCAATCGCTTGTTCTTAATCTAGATGCTGGTGATACGGATTCCTATAATGTTAGTGGAATTAATACAGCATGGACCGATTTGAGTGGATATAATAATAATGCCGTTCTTGAACCAACCAATTCCCCAGCAACTTTTGAATATTCTGATGATGGATTCTTAACATTTAATGGCACTGACGAATATGCTGAAACTGTTACTAAGTCTTCAGATATTCTTGGAACTGGTGGTGAATGGACTATAGAAACATGGTTCAGAATCAATGGAGCACCTTCGGATAATACTCTTTCAAATGTAATCGTTGATGTAAACCCAACAGGTGGTACTGCCACTATGTTAAATGTGACTTATGGAACTGCTGGTACTTTTGCCGGTTTATCCACAAATACATTTACATATTCTTCTCGCCCAACATCTGGAGATTCTTATACCCATCTACAAGGACCAGAAATTACAAATGATCTCTGGTATCATGGTGTTGTTGTAAGAAACGGTGATACTAATACCAAACTTTATGTAAATGGATCTCTTTCAAGCACACACGAAGGTAATCTTCCAGCAAATAGTGAGGGTTTTGCAAGGATCGCTAGATGGACTGATGGCACTTCCTTTGCGAATATTTCCGTTTCTGTTGTTAAAATCTACCAGAGATCTTTCACAGATGCTGAAATAAAGGATAAATTTGATGGTTCTAAATCTAGGTTTGGTTTGATTGGATGACCAGTTCTCTGATTGGCACAGTTGACACCCCCACCAAAATCCCTTATAATATGGAGGTAATCAACGGAACACCATGAGCAACACTGAATGCGTTCAAGGCATCGTGATCGACGTTTGCACTCGCTCCTTTCTTCTCCTAAGCGATGAAGGTAATGAGAAGATGGTTGAGTGTGAAACTGTCAATGAGTTTATGAACGTTCTTGAAGTAGTTACTGCGAATCTCGAACCACATCAAATCGAATATGCTGATATTGCTATTGAGGGTGAGGAGTATTGATGGAAGTATTTACTGTCAAAGAATGGGAAGAGAACTTTGATTCTCTTCTCGAAAGGGTAGAAAATGGAGAGCATATTGGAGTTATAGGAGAAGATGGAACTGCTGCTGTTATGATGCCCATAGATGATGAACTTTACCGAATATACACGGAAAACAACAACGAAGCATCGTAGTTCATCATCTGGGAGTATAGCTTAATGGTTAGAGCG
>Ga0255751_10006021_pt1 | contig 10732 bp, 16 predicted proteins | sample 071ome_20_FD_179951 | JGI IMG/M metagenome (GOLD analysis project Ga0255751, IMG submission 179951) | Coastal salt marsh microbial communities from the Groves Creek Marsh, Skidaway Island, Georgia - 071412BT metaG (version 2) | ecosystem: Environmental > Aquatic > Marine > Intertidal zone >...
TCACGTATAATCCCGCTCCTGAAAGTCCCAGGATCATAATGATAGTGATGATCATTTTTATTTTACCAAATATCATTCTGTCTCCAATTCACCACAACGGCAATGTCTACACACTTCAATTTGATATTCACGCACAATCTGTCCCAACAGCATTTCATATTCTGTGCGCCATAGAGCACCTTCGCAGTGTGCGTCATGTCCACAGTTTAGGCAGTGTTTTTTATTGTCAGTAGTCATAAGTTATATGCTACTATTTATCAAGTGAAGGATACGTTTCCGCTGACTACCAATCTAGTTTCTTCTGGATTGCTCTGTGCTTCGTGTGGCATTGCGCCTGGAAACAGTACACATCTGCCTTTATGAGGTTTTACTTTGTGAGCACCGTGATCGACATAAGGATAACCAACATTGTAAAAAACTGTGTTAGCAGATGTATCCGCACATTCAATGTAATAGACAAAACTGTAATCGTTTGGATACACACTGTGAATATGCACTCTATGGTTTTGACCAAATGAGTAATGTTGTACCCATGTGTGCTGTAAAGCAAACTCTTTGTAACCAATTGCTTGTCCTACTTCAATAAAGAAATCTTTTACATCAGGAAGTAGCAACTTTGCTAAAGTTTCATTGTTCATCCAAAAAGAACTGCTGTGTTCATTGGGCACTTGATCTAACTTGGACGACTTGCAGTAATTTTCTAATTCAGGACTTAATTGTAAATCTTTATAGTATAGAGATGATTGAAAAGTTAATGTTTGTATTTCTGACATTATTCTATCAAGCCAGGCTTGTACACAGTCTTGCCATTTTCTTTCATGGCAGTAAGGCTTTGTTTTCTATTGCCTTCTGATTTGTAACTCACGTGTACCCAACCGGAATCAGGTATGCCTGGTGTGTAGAACTCTAATATCAATTGATCGTAATCTAAATTTTCTTCTATGAATTTTGCCACAGAGTAATTGCTGTGCCCTGGACATTCTATATCTACTGCTTCACCTTTACAGTGTTGTGAATTGGCTGAACCTCCAATTGCTTCGTTCAATTTGGCTCCTCTGTATCCTGAATTGATCACAGTGACACCAAAATGATCTCTGACTTTTTGAACCACATTTTCGAACAATTTGGTTGCTTTGTCTAAGTGCTCATAACCAGGTTGATTGTCAATGCCAAGTCTTGTTGCTGTTTGGCTTTTTGTATATTCTTGAAGTGTAAAGTTTTTAGATAGTCTCATATTTTTTTCTCAGTACCACGCAGTGACCTTTGTTTTCAAACACTAATTTGTTACCAAATTTAGTAATGTTGTAATCACCGACATACTTACTTAAGAAAATTATTTCAGGAAAGGCTTCAATCTGGATCGATTCTTTGATGTTTTCTACAATCTCTGTTGTAAATCCCATGTCCACAAATTCAAATACCAATTTGTCTGCCCATTTTTTCTTTAGATGAACATCGTTGCCTTCCATGTAAACTTCGTCCACATAACTGTCAGCAAAGAAATTCTTATAGTTTTCCATTTGTGTTTCATTGGTTTTAATATCATAAGCACCTGGATCCAACGGCAATTGCTCGTTGATGCTGGCTTCATCTGCTGGTTGACTTCTAAAATTTTTATAGTATCTAAATCTTAAATCAGATTGATTTGAAATCTTTTTTACACCATCCAATATTTCTAATATCTGATTGGGTGATTTTTTTGAACGTTCTAATTCAACAAACACTCTGTATTTGCCGTCTGATTGTTCTCCTGAAGTCTTGTCAGCATCCAGCACAAAGTCGTATCCTGTTTCAATAAACTTAACCAAATCTTGTGCAGGTTGTTCACCTTTCACAGCGAAACTCAAAGTTACTATGTCTTTGTCATCTCCCATTTTTGATTTGTAGGAGTCTATTTCAAACACATTGTCTATGGTGTATTCTAAATCGTGTTGTCTTAATCCCATTATAATCCTTCTGGTGCTATGTCATCTGAGGCTTGAACTGATTGTCCGCCATCCACTATTTCTGAATTTGCGGCTTGTTTGTTGTAGTCTTGTTCTGCTTCGTAACCGCTGTAGATTGTTCTGATTAATTCTTTAGGCATTCTGATGGTGACCAACCATATGGGCATTTGATCCAATTTGCCTTTTTTGGTGCCTGGTCTGAAATCGTCTTGTTTTAACACCTGTCTTGGATAGATATAAACATCTTTTTTGTAAAACACTTTACAACCGTAGTCTGTTAATCTTTTGCCACCATCTGGATCAGGCATTTTTTCTCTAGGCCACATAAAAGTGCAGGTTACAAAATGACGCAGTATTTCTGGACCAGCCGCTAATTCACCGTCTTGCCAGTTGTCGTACACATATAGATTTAATTCATCCAACACACGTTCAAAGTCTTTGAGTATGGTGAATGCTGTGTCGTTATCGTACACATTTTCTATTGCTTTAATGACGTCTTTAATATCTTGCATTGTAAGGTACCTTTTTATGTATTTATCAAAGGGTCAAACTTATGTGAGCATTTATGTAACCATAGAATTTCTGTTAAATATTTGTATGCAAAGACACATTTTGCTTAATAACATAAGGAGTGCTAATGGGTAAAAAAACGTCCAGAAAGCGCCAGAACAGGGCAAACGTCCTGCCAATCAAACAATACCTTCCAGAAAAACCACAAGATGTTAAGATAGTTCCTCGTAATGTTAATCAGGAATCTTATCTTCTTAAATTGTTGGATCCTGCCAAAGACATTGTGTTTGGAGTAGGTCCAGCAGGTACTGGAAAGACATTGATTGCTGTTCAGGTGGCTATCAAAATGTTCAAAGAAAGACAAGTCAACAAAATAGTGGTAACACGTCCCGTGGTAAGTGTGGATGAAGACATAGGTTTCCTTCCAGGCAGTTTGGAGGAAAAAATGGCTCCTTGGACCATTCCTATATTTGATGTATTCAAATTGTATTTCACCACAGCAGACATACAAAATATGTTGTTCGAGGGAATAATAGAAATATCACCGTTGGCTTTTATGAGAGGTAGAACATTTCACAACTGTTACATAGTGGCAGACGAAATGCAAAACGCCTCCATCAATCAAATGAAGATGTTGTTAACGAGAATCGGGAGTCGAAGCAAATTAGCAGTAACAGGGGATCTCGCTCAGACAGATAGGCCTAATGACAACGGGTTGTCTGACTTCATTGATAAACTTAACCGTAAATCATCAAGTTTAATTGATGTGGTTAACTTTGCTAAAAGTGACGTTCAAAGGCACCAAGCAGTCAAAGAGGTATTGGATATCTACGGAGACTGAGTAATTGTAACATCTTGATTTCTACGAATGATGTGGAAACCAAATGCTGTACAACATATGCCGCTGGTTTCACCTGGCTGTAATCCTTCTAGGTAAATCATAAAATCCTTGTCCATTTGACTGGGTTTTATAATACCTAAATCACCACCATTGGCTTTGCCACTTGGACAATCGCTGTACATTTTTGCCGCTTGTTCAAAGGTAAATTCATTCTCATTTAATTTTTTCTGTATGTCCGCAATAAGAAACAATGCTTCTTCTCTGCTGACTAATCTTTGACTTCTCATTGAATCTTGATGTGCTATCAGTATGTGGCTTGCTCTCATAGTATCTCCTAGATGTTTTGTAATTTAATCATTGTTGCCGCAAGATTTATTTCAGGATCTGCCACCAATGTGTGATCCACTAGTCCTTGTTTTACAACCAATATGGCTTTTTCTTGACGTGCTTCATCACCAAACAGTGTGATATTGTCATACAACCATTTGTAGATGTCTTCAATTTCATCTGGACGTGCTTGGCTACACACCAATTTTCTTGCTTCTGTGATCTTGCCTTGCTTAAACAATTCAGTCATTTCCAGTTTGTAGTCTGCTTCTGCTCGATCAGATTGAGCAGGAGCCACCAGTGTGCCATCCTGTGAATTCATTTGTACAGTGTTGATACATTTTCTCAAGTCTGGATATGTGGCTTTCACATAAGTGTCAAGAATATCTAAATCAGGAGTAACACCTTCATCCATCAATATTTTTGCCACCCTTGTGGTGAATTCTGTTTGATCAATACGTTCAATATGGAATCCTTGACATCTTGAATGCAGTGCTGGAATAATTCTGTTAGGATAGTTACAGGTTAAAATAAATCTACTTGTTGTATGATATTCTTCCATCACTCCACGCAGTGCCGCCTGTGCGTTGGGAGATAGATAATCTGCCTCATCCAACAACACAATCTTAAATGCTCCAAATGGAATCATCTGTACAAAGTTTATGATGGTGTTTCTAATATCATCTACTGAGTTTGTTCTTGATGCGTTGATCTCCAATACGTCTAAATCATTAACTTCTAGTTCGTTGAACAGCACTTTTGCCAATGTGGTCTTGCCTATGCCAGCATTTCCGCTGAACAGCAAGTGAGGTATTGTTTTATCCTTTACCCAACTTTCGACCTGTTTGCGTTGATGATCATCTCTAAACACATATTCACCCAGTGTTTTAGGTCTATATTTTTCTACCCATAATTCTTTCATTAGTATTCAACCTTCTGTTCATTTTGGTTTGGCATACCCACTTGTATATGTGTATGATATCCATGCATTGGATTAGTTTTAACATATTCTTTGATCTGTGTCAACAGCACATCTGTCGCATCAGTTGTTATGAACTGATAAAGAGGCTCACCTGCGGCGTTGTTATTGTATTTCATATCGAACACATTCATCACAATGTATCCTGCCCATTCAAATTCTGGATAATCTGAAAGATAATTTTCTGCGTAGCAACGAAACATTTCGTTCACATTGCACATCACACCCGGTTTAGGTTCAAACATCAGCCTAATTCTCATCAATCTCTCCTCATATATTCTTGACCAACTCCGCTGGCAATCAAAAATATGTACAGCACGGGCCACCCCCAACCTGTGATAGATCCTGTTAGATGTAATGTCATCAACACAATACCGGTCAATCCGGTTGTGTTTAATCCTTTAGATTGTATTACTGGAAGTTTCATTGTGTTAGTATAAAAGGATTATACTAATTTGTCAAGTGTTATTCAGCCAAATGTATGTTTTCTGTATCGGTTCTTCTGCTCAATACATCTTTTGGTTTTTCTTTGGATGTGCCTAGAATAGATTCTGCTTCCACCATGTGTATGGTGATAGGTTCTTTGTCACCGTTTTTCATTTTGATACCACGAGTCCATCTGCCGTGTTCGACCAAAACATATTCACCAATTTCGTAATCGTCTTTGTTTTTAGGTCCTTTGGCAATCACCTTGCCCCATCTAGGATGGATGCCTCTGGTTTGTCCATCATCGGACGGAAGAATAATTCCTCCAGCAGTTTTTTGTTCACCGAATTCCATATCGGTAACCAAAACTCTATTGCCAATTGGTGTAAGAGTTCCTTCGTAAATACTGAATGAGGACATTGATTACTGTTCTTTTTTTACAAAATTGCCTTCTGCGTCTTCAACCCATTCCTCATCAGTTTGTTCAACTGAAGATTCTTTCACAGGTTCTTCAACAACAGGTGCTGTGGTTTTTTCTCTATGAGCAACAGTGCCAGGATTATCTCTGTAATAATCTGCCAAAACATCTTCTCTTTTCTTGATGATTTTGCCACCTGGACCTAATTCATCTCCTCTAGCATTCACTTTGGCATTGCCAACTGCTGGAGTTAATTCATTACGTTTTCTCAAAAGATCCATGTCCACGGTTTTACCCTGCATGGTTTTGTAAACCTTTTTGCCTGTTTGTTTTACTGCCATATTTTATTCTCCTATTATATGTGTATTTATCTAATGAATTCCTTCCAGTCTAGTCGATACTGGATCGAATCAATTTTGTGTATGCCCAGTAGATACAGCACATAACTGGCTACCGAACTGCCTCTGCCTACTCCCCATACCATTTTGTTTTCCCTCATGAATGTTACCAAAAAATGTAAAAATTTCAGTAGATTCAAATATCCTAATTCTTTGAACTTGCTCAATTCTTCTTGAACTCTTTGTTTTGCTTCATCTGATTCGGGACACACATTCATTATGTATTTTTCCACATCAAATTGTTTGTAACTGTTGGGCATGAACCATTCTGATTGAAGCAGTGCATCAAAGTCTTTGATGTCAATGTCCAGTGGCTCATAGAATTTCAATTGTTGTCCATCACCTGTTTCTTTGATAGATTGATTAAACTGTTCAGTTTCTGTGTTCTTCTCCACATACACTTTGAACAGTGTATCCAGTTTACCTTTGTATATAAGATCCATACAATCATCTACATCGTACTTAGGCAAACCCAGTGTGTCCAATTTCATACAGCAATTATATGTGATTTAATTCAAAAAGTCAAGACTAATCCACATTGATCAAATCGTCAATGTCATTACCAGAATTTTTATTAAGTTCTTGTTGTTCTTTGTGCCATCGTATTTTGAGTTCATCCGAGTAGTCCATGATAAAAAAATTGATTTGGTTGCGTATTTCTGGATTGGTTGCTCTTAAATATTTGGTACGCAGTTCTGTAAGTTTCTTTTCCAGTTCTGGAGTTGGAATATCTTTTAAATCTTTACCCAATGGGTGGAACATAGCATATTAACTGAATTGACCAATATATCTGCCAAACACAGTTACTCCTTTATCAAATGTATAAAATTCTACAACCTTAGGATCTGTTGTGCTGTCAATTGTAAATGGATCAGGAAAATTTGAATCTGTTTTGATAGATCCTCCATTAGTCGCCCATGTCACAGTTCTGTCTCCACCTGCTTTGGTCAACTGAACCACAATGCTTTCAAGTGCATTGTTTTGTTGACTCCAATCATCCAAAGTTAGAGTAACATTGGAACCAATCACTATTCTTTGAAAATTACCATTTGTTAAACTGATGTTGCTATTGTTACTCACAGTTCCAGCATCATGACTCTTCACAAAGTTTCCTTTGAACAATGCTCCACTCAATTCATTGCCAGCAAAATTGTTATTGGCGTTGGTTTTTGCTGTGTTGCTTTCAAGGGTTGTGATTTCCGATTTTGCTGTGGCAAAATTGTTTTTGATGATGTTAAAATTATCTCTGAACCCTTGACTGTTGTTATCTTGTCCAGCCACTGGGTAAGTTGCGTCTATACTTGTTGAATCTATATCACTCATTTTATATGTCCTACTTTTATTTATTGTTATACATTGTATTGATAGTTAGGAAAGAGTACGTATTGATCCGTACTGTTGCCTTCTGTTCCTGATATAACATATCTGTCAATTTCAAAATTGACATTTTTGATATCAAATCCACTATTTTTCACTGCCAAAGCAACACTTTCACTGGTACCTGGTTTACAATAACACAAAGGCACTGCTGTGGTATATCCAATAGCCGATACACTCTCTCCTTGTGCGGTCTTCATCCATAATGGCAACATTCCGCCTTCAGACACTCCTAGTGATTTAATATTGTCTCTCATGTTTGATATGTTGCTGATGTATCTCAGTTCATCATCGCTCATGCTGGCTTTTAACAGAGTGCTGTCCACTTTGATCACATTATTTTTTGGTCTGAATCTAAATGGATCACCATTGACCTGTTCCACACTGCCAATCAAAAGATCCGGACCAGACTGCATGTCTATAAACAATTCACCTCTAGGCACGTCCACTAATAATCTTCCTGTTCTCGCAAAAATTTCAAGACTGGTTCCCACTGCTGACGTACTCAGTAAGGTACCACTTTGAGCAAAAATAGTGTAGGCAGATCCTCCCACATTTAATTTGGTTGAATCATCTGTCACTTCTAATTGTGTTTGATTGACTTTGATTTTGTTTTGCGGTCTGATGTTTAAACTTTTTCTTGTGGATCCTTGCTGAGCATCTCTTGAATCTATCACTTCAGCATAAACCACTTCATAGGCAATGTTGTTTGTGCCAGGATATTTTGCCACTGCTGTTTTTATTTCACCAAAATTAAATCTTGATCTCTTGTGATTGCTGGAAACTGCTGTGACATAATGACCAACCACTTTCTTTTCAATGCCTGCGTATACTAACATTTTCATTGTTTTTTGTAATCCAAAGTCTGGATCAGTGGGTCTATAAATTTTATCTATGCCAAATATGTTTGGGTTACTGATAAAATCTTTAAAGTAACTGCGTTGACTGGTTTTCAAAAATGGTTGTGCGTATAAATTTGTGAATGTCTTTGTGACATTGGTATCAATTAAAAGTGAAAAAGTTCTTTCAACAGAACTGAAACCAAACCTATCCTGGGCTCTTACAGTGAATGTGTAACTCTCATCCACAGTGGTTGTGCCACCATCCAGTGTCAATTCGTTATTGTCAAAAGATGTTATGCCTGGCTGTGAATCTTCGCTGTACAATCTTACATTGCCCACAATTTCACCATCTAGAGTTAAACTTAATCCTGGAGGTAAAGTTCCACTCATCAACAAATATTTCATTCTAGCATCTGAAACTGTGCTTTCAGCATTAAGTCTCAAGTGACTGGTTAAATTTGCCTTTAGTGTGCCAAGGTTGGATGCTGTTTGCCATGAAATTGTGCTGTCCACTTCTCCTAAAACTTTTACAGTGAACGTTTTTGTGGCTTTTGGTTCGGTGTCTGTGCTGTTTAATAAAAAGTTTTTGCTAAAAACTACATTTTTAAATGCCGCTATACTGATATTTTGTTCGTTCACAAAACTGTCTACCAATGGAATATTTAAAACAAGTTTTTCCATTGCTGTGGCATTGGCTATTCCTTGTTGAGCTGGTTCACCTTCTGATAATAAAGATTGAATATCTTCGATTATGTATTCGTTACTGCCTATACGCAGTGTTCTGCCTTTGTATTTGTCTTTTGATATTCTGTTGTAAACAAATATTTCATTATTGGCTCTCACTATTTCAGTCTGAATTCCATTTTTATAATCATTTGCGTCATAAACAAGACCAGTGTAAACCAATAAATCGTTAGCAACTAAATTTCTATTCAGTGTTAGCACATCAAATTGTTGATTGCTTATATCAACTTGTAAAACTGTGTATTCTTGATCATTGATAATAATTTTTTGATTGATCAAACTATCAGCGTCATCTAAACCATCATCAGTTCCCACAGGTAATTTTTGAATTTTAAGTTTGTCGCCACCTTGTGGTTGATCTTCGTATGGAGTAATAACCACAGTCACTAGATCGCTACCTATGTTGGCTCTAACAGCACTGATTGTGAATTTGTATTCTTTGGTGATGGCTGGTTGATAAGGAACTCTGCCTGCTATTTCACCTGTGTTAGGATCCAACGTCATGCCTGGTGGCAGTGTGGATATAGAATTATCATCATTCAATCTTTCTTGAATATAACTCACACGTCCCGGCACAGTGTTTGGATCATACAGTTCTAAAAATATTGTGACATAATTGTTGGCTCTCTTGTATCCTAAATCTGCAGGAGTTAACCATTGTGGTGTACGTAAGAATGTGCCATCCGATGTGAATATGCCTGTACCCACCTGCATGATGGTGTTGTCTGCTCTTAAGAAATCATCTCCAACAACAAAAATTTTAAAAGTTCTTTGTGCTGTGGAATCGCCATCTGTTACATTCACTGTGAATTGATAATAGCGGTTCAATTTTCTTTGTGTTCTGGTGCTCACTTGTGAATTGTATAAATCAGAAAATTCCTGCACATCAAAATAAAAACTTCTATTGGCAATAGATCCTACTAAACCAAAGTCAAATGGAGCAGAAGCATAATCATTAGAATCATAATATCCTGTGCTACTTAAAATGTCCAACGCTAAAATAGGATCCACCACGCCTGAAATTTTTCCTGAACTGCTCAATGTGAGTCCTGGCGGTAATTCTCCACCACCCTCTGGTATGTAATATTCTAAAGTGGTGTTGGCACTTAAATCAGCATCAATGGCTTCCAATTGGTAATCCACATATGAACTGTCTAAAATAAAAAGTTGATCGTTTTCTCCTATATCAAGAGTGCCTGCCGGAGTTACCCAGTTGGGAGCATCTGCTCCTTGAACATTAATTAGGAAAGTTCTATCTTGAATGCGTGATTGATGTGTTGCTCGTAAACAAAATTCAAACTGTGTGCTTCTGCTGACTTGAAAAGGTGTGCCTTTCAATGTTTCGCCATCCAATCGTAATCCTGGGGGAATTGTGCCGGCTATATTAGTGATTGAATCCGCACCTGCTATAGGTAAATTTATAGTTACAGGTACTTTTTCTTCATAAGTGCCTAAATTGTAACCGGTTTGAACTGTCCATAAATCATGCATGATATAGATATTTATCGTGATGTAGAATGCTTAGATAGAGCCGAAGTCAATGCCAGTCGCCGCAGGCGCTGTAATAGTGCCCATGTTTACAGGATTGAAACTTTCCAACCACTGTATCATGTTGTTGACAGGATTCTGTATGCCACCAAAGTCAAAACCAACTAGACTGTCTAAGTCGTCAATGTCGACACCTTTAACTAAACCATTAAAATTGTTACCTGTGATGGTGCCCACATTTATAAAATTATTGCCATCTGCGTCTAACGTTGCCGCCAGTGTAGGATTGGATTCATTTGCCAGTGCAGAGTCTACAGTGATCACAGAACCAGCACCCGAAGTGACAGCACCATTTGTGCCTCTCACTTGAACCTGCCCTTGTGATCCAATTGGATTCAAAGAACCTTGATCTGTGGTGAACAGTATGCTCACAATA
>Ga0255751_10006028_pt1 | contig 10728 bp, 6 predicted proteins | sample 071ome_20_FD_179951 | JGI IMG/M metagenome (GOLD analysis project Ga0255751, IMG submission 179951) | Coastal salt marsh microbial communities from the Groves Creek Marsh, Skidaway Island, Georgia - 071412BT metaG (version 2) | ecosystem: Environmental > Aquatic > Marine > Intertidal zone > Salt...
TGTATTTCTTGGAATACCATACTCTGCTAATGTACCTATATAACTTTCTTTTAATCCTGTATAAGTTACTTCATCAAACTTAACTGTTCCATCTGGTCTTTTATTACCAGGAAATGCTATCTCATAAGCAGGACTTCTTCTTACTTCTGCAATAGCTACTTGTGGATCGCCTGTTCTTGCCCACTCATCAGCAAACAAAGCAAGAATATCAGGTGGCATATTAGGGTATAAACTCTGTGCTAATTCAGCGTATGTTGCCATTATACATTAACTCCTGTCTGGCTTACTGTGCCTTGTCCTAGTGCTTGTTGTAATGCTTGTGTTGCATCTTGTGTAACTTGTGTAATATCTTGTTCTAAACCTTTTTCTCTTAAAGTATTTTGTGCAGTAGCAAAGTCATTAGACTTAACCATTTCCTGCCACCAACCTTGTGTCTCATCTGCTGTCTGACCCCATACAGAAGTTGTTAAGTTTCTCCAAGGTCGTGCAATATCTTCATAAGTTAATTCTGGATTAGTGTAATTACTAAACGCAGCAAGTCTTGATTGCTTTAGTGATTGTACTAACTGGTCTTGATAGTCAGGGTCATCTCGTAATCTACCTGCAATCTCTGCTGCTTCTTGGTCTGTTAATTTACCAAGAGTAGGTCCTAACCATTTGCTATACAATTCTCTTACTTCTCTTTCTCTTTCTGTTGTTCTATCTACACCAGTTAAAGCAGTAGAAGATAAGTAATTTTCAAACTGTGTATCTCTTTTGCCTGTAGCATATGGGTCAGCAAATAATGCAACTTGTTCTGTTGTATATGTTTGAGACCATTCTCCAGATACATACTTACCAGCAACCCAGTTAATCAATGCTTCTGGTGCATTAGACACACCTGCTGCTTGTAAGGCATTACCTACTGCTATCTGTGCATCTGTTGTAAGTTGTGTTGCAGTAGATGGATCAGAGTAGTAAGTCCTTAACCATTCTCTTTCACTTTCATTATGTGTTTGATACCATTCTGTTCCTTGCCATTCAGCATCACTAACTTCTCTACCTTCTACAGCAGCTTCTGCAATTAAAGCAATCATTTCTGGGTCTGTAATCCAAGGAGCTACTTGTGATTGTTCTGTAATTGTTTCTACAAAACTAGCAAAAGGATTATCAATATCTGCTGATAGTTGGTCTGTGTTACCTGTAACTATTGCAATAGAATCAAAGAATGCTTGATCCATTGTTGCATTTGGCTGTGGTGCTGTTTCACCTTGTGATAATAAACCTGCTGCAAATAAATCATTATCTTTTAATTCGTATGCCATATAGATTGGGTTACCATCATATATTTCTCCTTGCGAACCAGGTACTTCATACACTATGTAAAAGTTACCACCTACATTCCATAGCAAACCATTCTCTGGAATATTATTAAATTCTGTAAATGCAGTATTAATTATCTGTCCACCACTATCACCACCATCACCACCACCATCACCACCATCATCACCACCATCACCACCATCATCACCTATTTCTTCTCCCTCAGTAGAAACTTCATCTGCACTTTCTCCAGAACCTAGATTAGGATTAGATACTCCACCACCACTAACAGTTATATCTTTTTCTGTTCCAGTTTTTAAATCATTAATAACTGCTTGTCCTGGTGGTGTTTGACCAAATGCAGAATTTTCTAATGCTGCAATACTTTCTAATAATGAAACATACTTTTTACCTGATGGTGTTACTCTTGCCCAATCAGAATCTGCAACTCCATATGTTGTTTTTACTTTATCTAAATCTACTATTATGTCTGCAGGGTCTGGTTGTATTTCTGCTTCTGCTCTTCTTATTTCAGCAGGAGTTAAATCACCTTTAACAAAATCTCGCATAGCATCATCTTCGGAACGGTATCCTAAAAATTCATACCAAGTATCTATTCCATAACCTGCTTGTCCTGGTTGTAATGGACCTGATGGACCTGGTTGTTGTACTCCACTCTTACCTTCATCTTGTGCATTATTAATATCTGATGCTGCAACTTTATATTGTTTATCTAAAAAGTATTTTTGTGATGATGTAAGTTTCATACCATTAGCAGCATTGTTTTTAATCATTTCTAATTTTTGCTCTAATGGTGCATTAACTAATGCCTTCCATTCTTCTGCTGTATAATTTCTACTTTGTGCTGCTCGTTGTTCTAATGTAGTAACTCCTGGTGCTACATCTCTATCTGGTAATGACATAGCTGGTTTTTCTTCGCCTTCATCTGTTACAACAGTATCTGTATCCTCTTTATATTCAACAACATTTGTGTCTTTAAACTCTGGTAACTCAGAAGTTAATACCCAGCCTTCTGCTTCATAAACAGGTACTAATCTCTCATCTACCATTGAGTAAGAACCACCAGGTGTACGCATTTGAACTAAAGCCATTATTTTATTTCACCTCTACGAACTTGTGATTCTGCTACTGTATCTGCAAAGTCTCCTGCTTCTGCTGGAACTTGTGATTCAAAACTTGGTCGCATACCACCTGCATTTGCTTTAGTCATAGCATCTAATATCTGTGCAGCAAATACTTCTTGTTCATTTCTCTGTTTATCAATAACAGGATTAGTTTGTGGTCCTGGATAAATCTGTGGTGTTGATACTGTTGTTACAGGAACTTCCATAGTCATTAATTCTTCAGAAATTAAGTTGTTCATACTGTCTACATAATCTTTTATATTTACTCCATTAGAATCTGCTTGTGTGTAATCTATTGTTCCATTTTTAACTAATTGATTTGCGTTACCTTCACCTGAAAACCAAGCTACCGATACTGCATCCCAAGAACCATATTTATTAAAATACTCCTGTACTTTATATTTAGCTATTGTATCTTGTGCTACTGGATCTTTCCAATCTTCATCTTCCATATTAAAGTCTTTTAATCCTGCTTGTTTAGCCCACTTCTCAAAATTAATATCTAATATTCCATAACCACCTAACGCTTGTACTCGTATAGGTTTACCTGTAGCGTAATCTTCTATTATTGATGCTTTATGTTTTACTTCATAATTATTAGAACTTTCACGCATAAGTAGTGCTTTTAAATATATATCTATTAGTGCTGGATTTGTGTCATTTGTCATATCATTTTCCATAATACTACCTTGGAGCACCTGTGATGCTATTAAGAATGATACGATTAGTGGCTTGAATATCACGATTTGCACCTAACCTTTCCTGTTCTTTTGCTGTAATCTCATCAAACTTTTGTAATAATCTTGATGTTGGGTCAATAGCAGTTTCTTCTTGTACTGGTGGAAGAACAATATGATTACCTAAATCACCAGTTAATAGTTCCTCTCCACTTATATCTCCTATATCTAACTGTGCAGGTTGTTGTGCTTCATATGCTCTCTTTGTATCTGCTAACAACTGATTAGCAAGTAATTCTAATTCATATGTTTTTGGTTTTCTTTTTAATTGTTGTTCAAATAAATTAGTAACAGATTGCGAAACAGTTGCATAATCAGGTGGTAGATAAGCAGGTTCTTGTTGAAAAGCATCTATTGCTTCTTGACTATCTACAAAGAATCTTAAACTAACTGTGAAGTCTGGATTACCAGTTTGATTAGAATGTTCTAATACTTTTTTAAATGCTTCTACATCTTTTTGTTCATCATTAATAAATAGTCCACCCCATTTACCAGGTACAAATTCTCCTATTTTTAATAAGCCACTATTAACAAGTTCAGCTTGTACAGCAGCAACTACTTCTGGTGTCTGTCCTAACATTAAATTATATTCAGAACCTGATTGATAAAATAAAAACTCTCCTTGGTCATCTGTTGTATAAATTGATACACCATCAACTTCATAGTTTCTTGGTACACCTAAGAAGTTAGGTAATTCTAAAGTTACATCTTGTACATATCTAGGATCTCCTATTTGTGGTTCACCTGTCATACCAGCAATTCTATATATATCTCCTGCTGATATTGGACTAGAAGTTCCAGTTAATGCAACAACTGCTTGATCAGCAGCAGCTTTAACAGAAGGTTGTGAATATAATTCTTGCTTTACATCTTCAGGTATAAACAAAGGTGCTTGTCCTGGTAATGGACTTTTAGAATTAACTAATGATTCTAATTGTTGTATAAATTCTTCTACTGTCATTTAATAATTATTCCTAATATTTGCTTTAATTTGTTCATCTCTTTCAGCTTCTAACAACTCTCTTTTAAAATAGCTATTCCAAATATATTGAAAATCAGGATATTGTTCTATCACATAGTTTGCATAGTCATTAAGGTACAATCTAATATTGCCTAAAGCTCTAGCAGACCTAAATGATTCAGGACCATATCCTAATCTCTCTGATTCTAGTTTAGCATTATCTCTTGCCTTTAAGTACAATGCTAATCCTTTTCCTGCTTCACTATTAGATAATTGTTCATTATTTTTCCAGTTATAAAACTCTTGTATAATTACTTCTACTGGAGCACCTGTTCCTACACCTGGTATATCATCATAACCCCAACCAGGATATTGAGCTTTAAGTTGCATTCTTTTAGTGTCTTTATCTGCTTTAGCTTGTTCATCACTTCTTAGCCAATATGGTTTCATACCTGGTGCTTCTGATAACATAAACTGTTCCCAAGCAGCAGCACCTAAAATATTGTTTCTAACTAATCTCCATTGTTCTAATGTAAGAGGTTGTCTTGCTTTTTCTTCTATAGATTTCAAGTATGATTCATAACTAAATTCACCTGTTGGGTCATCTGGTCTAACAAAATAAGCAGTATTTTTATATTCTTCAAATAACTCTTTATTATCTCTATAGAATTTAGAACCTTCTACTGTTACAGGTCTTTTATATATCTGTGATGACTTACCAACAAATAATGCTGTTGGGTCAATTCCATATTGTTGTATAAATTCCTGTGTTGTTTTAAATTGATCTCCATTATTTTCTTCTAATCTTTCTCTATAATCTTCTCCTAATGCAGAAACAAATATAACTTGTCTGCCTTCAGGTGTTTTACTTAACACTTCCCATCTAGGAGTAAAACCTGTTGGTCCTATAAATTGTGCTACTGCTCTTACAAGAGTTAATGTTTTTGCGTATTCTTTAGCTAAATCCATACCTTCTTTATATTCATCATATGTTGCATCAGATACTCTACCTGCATAATATAAAGCGTTGTACACATCAATAGTTGTATTTGTTTGCAATCTTCCATATTCATCTGGGTCTAACTCAAATGCTTGTATAACTTTTTTTAACCAAGATGGATAAGGAAATAATCTTGTAAAATAATCAAATGGATTTGTAGTAGGTTCAGGTGGAAAATCACCAAATATACCTCTAACTAATGTACTTTCAGGGTCCATACCTTTTGTAATAAATGCAGCAGGAACTTGTACTAAAGGTCCTAAGCCTGGCAAAATTGACTGACCTATCAAGTTTACACTAGCAGCGAAACCTGATGCTTCTAATTGTATTGGGTCATCTTCTTGTATTCCCATCCATTTACTTGCTAATCCACCCCAACCTGGAAAAGCAAACATTTCTTCTCCTGTTGTTGGATCCTCATAGAAAAACCCTCTGTCTGTATCTTCTATTTCAAATGGGTTTGTTTCTCTACCTTTTTCTACAGTTAATTGAAATCTTCTAAGTGGTGCAGGATTATCTTTAAGTATCTTAAACCAAGTTGTTAAAATTTCTTGATACGCTTCACCGAATGGAAATATTAATCTAGTTGATTCCCAAAATCTTGTTCTTTCACTTAAATCATATAACAACTGTTTAGTTTCATTTAATGCGTGTGCTTTAGATACTTCATCTATAGAGTTAAAAGCATCATCTATTTTTTTAAATGGTGTTGTGTCTAATTTACCTTTTGCTTTTAAAGCAATTTCTTTTACTGTTAATCCTTCAAACAATTCATCTACTTTATAAAATGCTTTGCTTTCACTAGCAGGTACAGTCTTTTGCATTTTCTTTATAACATCATCTGCTACATTAGCTGACTTAGCTCTTTGTATAATTAAATCTTTAACTTCAGCAGAACTTATAGATATTAAATCTGATACTTTATTCCAGTATGCTTGTTTAAATACTGGTGCTCTTGATAATTTATTTGTTGGAGTAGTCATAAAAAAGTAAAACATATTCTCAATAACCTGATCGTACTTTTGACCTAGTTCTGATTTAGTTGCAAATTCAGAATATGTACCACCTCTACCTTTTAATAATTGTGGTAAGACTTCTTTATTTTCATCATATATTTTTTTATACTGTGCTCTTAATCCTTTTGTACTTCCTATCTGTTTCATATCAATATCTTTATATTTTCCTGTTTTTAAAAATTCAAGAATATCAGGATTGCCAGGTGTAACTATTTCCATAGTTTCTTTATTAAATGTTCCACCTGTTTTAACAGTTATACGAGCATTAATAAAATCTACAATCTGATTTGCTAAATCTTGATTATTAAATATATTTTCATAATATGGGTCTTGTCTAGCAATACTTCTTGCTAATGAATCTGTATCAAATCTTGTATTCCAAAGAAATGTTTTAGCTGCTTGTGGTCCTTCAGTTAATATCATTACAGCTAATTTATCTCCAAGTAGCTGTTGATATTCTGTCATCATAGCATCTACATAACCTCTAGGATTTTCATTTTTATCAAAAATACTAAATGCTTTTCTTGCATAACTTGGATTAGTTTGTTTCAATCCTTGATAACCTCTATGTGTACCAGATATAGCATCAAAAAATTCTTCCATAACTTGTGTTTCTTTTGAAGTAAGCTCTACAATATCAAGTAATTCTTTATCACCTGTAATCCAATATTTTTTCATAGCTTGTAACATACTTATTTCTTCACCTTGATACTTAAATCTTTTAGGTAAATTAGGAAACTCTCTAAATATAAGATTTTCTATTTCTGTATCAGGCACACCTTGTTCTATTTTTTTAACTATTTGTAATGTGCCTGTTGGGTCTAAATCTTTACCTGTAGCCATAGCTACCCATCTACGAGGAGAAGTTAAACTACTATATCCTTTACCCCACATTCTGATTTGCTCTTCAGCAATAACACGAGTAGTCCAAGCACCTCTAAGTAATACAGCAGGTTTCCAAGCAGAAGATATGTATTTATCTGCAAGTAACTTTACAGCACCATCTTCTAATTTTGTTGTTTTAGCAAATGATTTTAATGGTGTATTATTCAATACATTATTTTTTAATATGTTAGTTGCTTTAACAACTTTACTTGCAGGAATAACAGGTATATAGTTTTGTGCTAACTCTGTACTCAATCTAAAAGTAGGAATGTCCACAGGAGAACCATTAACATATGCTTTTAATTGGTCGCCAAAATTAAATGCTTGACCTACTTCATCAACAAAATATAATCCTGCTTCTTTAAGTGGCTTTTCATAGATACTAACTATTTCATCAATAATAGTTTCTGATAATAAATCATCATCTATTTTTTTGGTTAGTTCTTCTTTAAATGCTTTAGCAGATTTAATAGATGCTTGAAATAATATATCTGCATTAGCAAATGAATTAGCTACTCTTTGTTCTGGTAGCTGTGCTAATGGATCAACAAAAGCAGAAAAAGCTGTTTCTGATTCACCTAATGTAATTTGTTTTAATATTGCATCATCAGCAGCATCTAACTGGTCTAAACTATCAATAGTTTCTGATAATATTTTTGACCTTGTTTCAGGAGATAAATTCATTTGTCTCATCATATTTTGTAATGTAACCAATGAACCATCTATATCTGTTGGGTCTAAACCTGGTTCATATAATTTAGAAAATAGTCTAACACTTTTAGACCATTGATTATTAAATCTTATTGCAGGACCTATACCAAAATTTGCAAGTTCTGGTGATGTTCCTGTAATTTTAGAAAATAATTGTTGTGTTCTTTTATTTTGTCCACCACCTTTGTATGTACTAAACAATCTATTAGAAAAAGGTATTTTTTGATTAATATTTTTACCAAAATAATCTGTTAATAATCCGAACATTTCTTGTTCATTAGATGATTTAGCAATTTTATTTAAAGTTCTTAAATCTTTTGTTTTAAATAAACTTGATAAATAATCTACATTACCTGCTGCTTGTTCAGGTGTGTTACCACTAACTAAAAACTTTTGCAGATTTACTCCTTTATCAGATTGTAAAAATCCTTCTACAGAATAACCACCTAACTTAGGATATTTCTCTATAACTGTTTTTCTAAGACCACCAGATATACCACCATACTGAGCTATTTGTTTTGCTTTCTGTGCTTCATCTAAAAACTTTATAGTTCTTGCACCTTTAGCAATAGCTCCAGCACCAAATGTTATCCAGTTAGTAGGGTCAAGTGCTAATGTTCCTACAAAATCTATAGACCCTGATAAGTTTCTATAACCTTTTGTACCTGGTTCTATTATATTCATAGCAACTAAAGGTTCTGCAAGTACTCTACCTAATGTTACTTCTGGTGTATATCCACCTGCTTGTAAACCTGCTCTTGTATCACCTTTAAATTGAACACCACTAATTGCTTGTTCTTTAGCAATACTTGTAATTGGTTTGCCTACAATATCTTGTGCTAATTCTAATGCTTTATCTGGTGCAACACCTCTTTTAACTAATTCTTTGTATTCTTCTGTTTCGTTGATTGGTGTTGATTGTGGAATAAGTCCTTCACCAAGATTTATTTGTCTGCCTTGTGATGCTTCACGAAGTGCCATAGTAAAAGCAGTATCTCCTACTTTTTTTCTTATATCATCAAATTCATCAAATACTTCTCCTAATGCAACTGTTCTTGATTTACCTTCTGCTAATTTCTCATTAAATCTTTGATTTATTTCAACTGGAAATCTAGCAAGTAACTGTCCTTTAACAAAGTCTAATCCTGCATCAGCAGCAAGAAATGCTCCTCTTACTACGCCTTTAAATTTATCTGTAATACTATTCCATAAACTATTATCTTGATCTTGAACTTGTAGTGCTAAATTTCGTAATACAGCAGGACTAACTTCTTCTATATCTTGTCCAATTAAACCCATACCAGCAGGAATAGTTGGTGGTATATATGGAGCTATTTGTAAATTACGATTAGCAAGTCTTGCTTTGAATTTATTATTAGCTGATAATTGTGATTTTAATTCAGCAAATCTCTGTTCTTTAGTTTTTATCTCTGCTTCAAACTCATCTTCAAAGTTTGGATTTTCTACATTTATCATACACCTTTATTTCCTAATAATCTAAGAAGTAAAGGGTCAGGATAAACAGAATAAATAGCTCTTAATAACATATCTGGATCATCAGATACAGGTTCAGTTGGTCCAACTCCTGGTCCAAAAGGTAATCCTGATGTAACAGGTTCACTTGGTCTCTGTGTTTGTGCAAACACATCCATTTGAGGTATTGGTCTCCTCATAGCAGGTTGTGCTTGTGGAGTAGTATCTTTTGGTAATGGTGCAGCTTGTTGCTGTTGTATTAATGCTTGTTGTTCACCATAAGGCATACCAGGTATTCTTCTTACAGCTTGTGTATTGTCTTGTGTATTTCGTGCTGGTGGTGGAACATTTAATGCTCTCCTATCAGTACCTTTGTTACTAGAACTCCTCGTTGCCATCTTGCTCCTCATCATCATAATACATAAAAGTTGAACTGATTATCATATAACCAAAAGGAAACACCATTGGTGGCATTTCATCTCTAAATATTCTTGGTTGGAAAACTTCTTCATCCATTAATATATCATCACCAATTTCATCAACATCACCTAATGAATTGTGTACTATATCTGCAAACTTTTTATTAATTGACATTAGCCACCTAATCCTTGTAGTAACTGTGCTATGCCTGGTGGTGGACCTTGTGGTGGTAAAGTCGCACCCCCAAGCAATTCTTGTTCTGCCATAGGTATTTCTGGTTCTTCTGCTGTAAAGAATTTATCCAAGATATTTTGCATATCATCTGGATTTTTTCGTATCTGTACAACAGCCATAGTTGCCTTGGCATCACCCTGTTGGGCTTGTGCTAATAATGTGTCAAATAAAACTTTATCTGCTTTTTCTTTTGTAATTCTTTCATTTACTCTAACAAGGTTATCTAATCCATCTAAGTTCTCTTGTAGAGTTTGTGTGTCTATGATACCAGCTTGTAATAGCTGTAAACCTGTAACAATCTTTTGTGGTTCATCATAACCAGCCATAGCACCATACACTCTGCGTGTTTTGTATGATCCTTGTATGTCAAGTGATGGATTGTATGTTTCAGAGTAAAATTTATTATCCATATAACCAGATAATGCTTTTGTCTTACCACCATACATTTTCTCATCCCACTCTAATCTCTTAGAATCAATCATCTCTATAGCATCAGCCATAACAGTATGATATTCTCTAATCATTAGAGACATACTTGCACCTAGTTCTTCTAATCCTCTACCAGTTGCGAAGCTAAGTGGAGACTGTGAATCATCAGAAACAGGGTAAGAACCACCAACACGAAGTTGTCGTTCTATTCTATCTATCTGTTGAAAAATTTGATAAGGAACATTTGATGCAGGTTTACTGACTTGTGTACCTGGCGATAAATAGTTTACAGCGAATCTACCTTTACGATATTGTCCTGATTCTATTTCACCAGATATGTTTGTTTCTGTAAATACTGCATCTTCCATAGCTATTATTGACATCACATTAATCTTTGCCATTGAAGCCATAAGAC
>Ga0255751_10006035_pt1 | contig 10723 bp, 10 predicted proteins | sample 071ome_20_FD_179951 | JGI IMG/M metagenome (GOLD analysis project Ga0255751, IMG submission 179951) | Coastal salt marsh microbial communities from the Groves Creek Marsh, Skidaway Island, Georgia - 071412BT metaG (version 2) | ecosystem: Environmental > Aquatic > Marine > Intertidal zone >...
TTTTCTGCTGTTGTGGTGACTAAAGAATACCACCAACAGGCAGCTAGTCTCTCTTCACCAGTTCAACCATGAGTGTTGCACTTATTATCTGAATTCAGGAAAGAAAAAGCTACATCTAGATTTTAAAACATATTGTTGTAATTTATCTTGTATGCCTTACGATAGAAATAAAATAACAACAAAAATACCCCCAGAAAAACCAACGTGAATAAAACATCTCCTAATGGTTTTAAAAGCATGCAAAATACACCAGTGAGATTATGAGATAGCCAAACTTTAAGCATTAACTTATTTTTAACAAAGCATAGCCTAATCTTGTCATTTAAAATCACTAGTAATAATTGAACACTAACGATAAGAGCGAATAACATCCACTCTTTATACAAAAGTAAGAATGCAGGAGCAAACACAAAGAACATACTAAACTGCGCAAAGTAATAGTCCTTACGCATTTCATCTTTATTAGTCATCAAGTAAATCCTTCCCTGACCTAAGCATTAATGTCCCCTCAAAAGCCTTTGCCGCATCATCACCCAAAGAGTGTTTCAATGTAGCAGCGCCACCACGTCCTAATGCCCACCATGCAGCACCTTCTTTATCGAATTCGCCTTTATCCAGACTGTTTAATCCTACAGCTACGCCACTTAGAGAAAAACCTGTTTCAGCTAAGATTCTAGAACCAACATAATATGCTCCAACTTCAAAACCAAAACCTACAAAGCCAACTGCCTTAGCAGCTTCACCCCAGGTGGTAGTTCGATATGAACTCAAAGTTTCAGAGCTATGCAAGCCCATCAGCTGATGATCGATCTGATTATTTATCTGATACTGGAGAGCTACACGATCGATACCTGAAGAACGTGGAGCTGGAGCAATCGGTAAAGATTCCTGCTGAAACACCTGAGTATCTTCTTGTAACCACCCATCTCTAAACGACTTATCATGATTAAATTTAGCTTCAAAAGCGATAGGCAACGTTTTCAATTCATAATTGGTATAGGTTTGCCCTGTATCATAACGACCAAGTAAATCAGTACCTAGCGTTTGATCTAATTGCACTTGCCATAAAGTTAAATTGGCATCAATGACATTTTCATTTCCTAAAACAACACCTAAGTCAGCATTATTATCAAATCCATAATCAATTGGAGAGGCGAAACTATACCCACTCGGATCAACCAAACTTAACGGATTGTTCATCACATACGAGTAACGATTAAAACTCTGCGAATTCTCCGGCGCTTGCACAAACGGGTCAGCACTCAAGAATCGCCCAATAGCAGGATCATAAACCCGCCCGTTCATATGAATCAGGCCAAAATCATCCAGCATTTCATGGCCAGTGAAACCATCGGTAGTGGTTTCAAAGGTTGCCATTGCAAGATCAGTGCTCGGGTCTAGAATCAATTGGGGTCAGAGTAAGAACACCCTACAAGGTCAAAACGAGAAACCAACTCAAAAGCCGATTTCAATTTACTCTGACCCCATTGATTTTTTTCAATTTACTCTGACCCCATTGATTTTTCATGGCCTGAAAGACGATTTGATCAAAGATTTCCTGATAGACATTGGAGTCGTTAAAACGGCGTCTTCGATTTTGACTTAGCGTGGAGGCATCTGGAATTTTATCGGTCAGGTTTAACCCTAAAAACCAGCGATAGGTCACATTAACCTGTACATCTCGAATCAGCTGACGCTCGCTGCGAACACCAAAGAGGTAACCGATTAAACATCAGGTTTGGATCAAGCGCAGGCCGCCCATTGTTATCACAATAGAGATCCCTAACTAGATCATGAATAAATGAGAAGTCGATCTTTGCTTCAATTTTACGAAGCAAGTGATCTTGCGGAACAAGTTCATCAATAGAGACAAACTCGAGTGTGGACTGAACAGGTGGGCGATCTTTTAGCATCTGATAATTATAAAAAATCCCCGCAGGTGTGCGAGGACTTTGTCAGCAGCCTGAGCCGGGTAACCCCGGCTTTTAAATCCGTTATGAAGCATTTAGTTCGTATACTTCAACTCTTCACTTAACCCTTTATATAGGCTGACACACATAACAATGAGTACCAGAGTAAAAGGCAGACCCGTTGCAATTGCACCCGCCTGAAGAGCACTCAATGCTTCTTTTCCGCCACCATAAAGCAGCGCAATGGCAATTGCCCCTTCCATTACAGCCCAAAAAACTCGCTGAGGCACTGGTGGATCGAGCTTCCCACCCGCAGTAATGCTGTCGATGACCAGAGAGCCTGAATCAGAAGAGGTAGTAAAGAACACTAAGACCAGAATAATCGCGATGAAAGAAGCGATTTCAGCAAGAGGTAAATTCTCAAGCATCTGGAACATCGCTAGGCTGGCGCTGCTCAACCCGTTGGCCAATTGACCAATATTATTGGTCGTTTGTTCAATGGCCGAACCACCAAACACAGACATCCAAACCAGTGTAACGAGAACAGGAACGATCAACACCGCAGAGATAAATTCTCTGACCGTTCTTCCTTTAGAGATTCGAGCAATAAACAAACCTACGAATGGTGACCAGGATACCCACCAGGCCCAATAGAACACAGTCCAGCCATGGAAGAACTTATCATCTTCACGGCCAATCCAGTTACTTAAAGGGATGATATTTTCCAGATAGCCAAGCCCCGTAGAACCAATGTAACTTAGCAGCGTGAGGGTAGGACCCGCCAGAAGAACAAAGATCAATAAGGTTACAGCAAGCAACATATTGAGATTACTAAGTACTTTTACTCCACCTTCCAGACCTCGAATAACGGAGATAATGGCCACACTGGTAATCGCAATAATGATGAGGATTTGAGTGGTTGTATTGTCTTCTGTTCCAAATAGGAAATTTAACCCACTGGAGGCTTGCTGAGCGCCAAGCCCTAATGAAGTTGCTAATCCAAAAATAGTGGCTAACACCGCAAGAATATCAATCAAATCGCCTAATCGGCCCCAGACTCGTTCACCAAAGATAGGGTAGAACGCGGAACGTATGGTTAAAGGCATGCCTTTGTTGAAGGCAAAGAAAGCCAGAGATAAACCAACCACGCCATAAATAGCCCAAGGATGGAAGCCCCAGTGAAACATGGTGCCCGCCATCGCCATTTGCGCGCCTTCAGGCGTCTTAGGTGGCGAGTTGAGAGGCGTACCCCACCAATCAGTGTAATACGCAACAGGCTCCGCCACACTCCAGAACATCAAACCAATCCCCATGCCTGCTGCAAACAACATGGCAAACCAGGAAACCGTGGAGAATTCGGTGGTCGCTTCTTTGCCTCCGATTCGAATTTTACCCGTCGGTAAAAGCATCAAGGCAAAGCAGAACAAAATGAAGACATTGCTGGCGGACATAAAGAACCAGTCAAAATTATTGATGGAGAATGACTTGGCCGCTTCCAGCATGGCCTTTGCCTCGGAAGGCATAGTGAGTGTCCCGACTACAAACACGATGACCAAGATAGCACTGATAGCAAATACCGGGTTATGAATATCCAACCCCAATACCATGATGTTATTCTCACCGGCTTGGTGATTTGTCTCGTACTTGGTATTCGAGTCGAGCTGTTCTGAACTTTGATGAGCCATCTGATTGTCTCGTAGTGAAGAGATATATTTAGTGCACTAAGTATTCTAGCTCTAAATGGTTTATTGTCATCTTAACCAGGAATTTAATTTGGACTGGAAGTCATTCTGGACAGCACATCTGTCGTATTAACGGAGGAGTGAATCGAAATAGATTGATTTAATCTGTAGCTAGTTATCTGAGTTATACTAAAGCCTCACGGAAGAGCACTGACTAGAGATTATCTGTTATGCATGACTATAAAAAAACAGATGAAGTTCTTTTGGCATTACGACGAGCAATACGAGCCACGGACTTACATTCCAAGTATTTATCCAAAACAACAGGACTGACAGCCCCTCAAATTCTATTACTGCAATCTATTCGCGATAAAGGACAGGGAAGCTCGCTTCGGATGCCAGTCTCAGTCAAATTGCTTAAAACAAGCCTGCAGAAGAATTGGAATAACAACTGACCGATGGTTTCACGTCTAAATTTTTCTACACTAATTATTTTTCTGTTTCTCCTGATGCCATTTAAGGGGCACGCAGAACAAAGCTGTGGTCGCTTGTGTAAGGCAGAAGCAATTATAGCCATGTCTTCCAGCGGTCTGGCCATTGCGAAACTCGAGCAAGAGCTGGAAGGATGGGCCAGTATCTTATTAGACCTACATGATGCGCCTACCTATTTGACCTACATGGACAGCTACCAAGGGCTAGCGATCACTGGTCTCAACCAATACTTTGCACGCTATGTAAGACGACAGATCAGAGGTAATACTCTGTCTGCTTTGTATATCCATCTTAAGTCATACAATGAACAGGCCTTACTTAAAGAAGTGAATCAGGTCTTTACTGTCGAAAAGCAAGAAGTCGATAACTACATACGTCGATTAATGTGGGTACGAATGCGTGAGTCCCGCCGTTATCTAATTCGTCGTTTTGATGAGGTGTATGGGCTTTCACGATTAAGTTATTTGCTTGGCCTGCAAAGCCGACACTTTATTGACCAGTATATGGCTCATCAGGCAGAATCCTGGAGTTTTGGTCAGCAGGCTCTGGAAGATAAAGCGCTGAAGGAGCAGGTGGATGCCTGGATGAGCGCAGACATAGATGTAGAAGAGAACATTTTTCAGACTCGCAATTATCGGGAGATAATCGACCGTCTGACTTATGTACTTAAGAATGTCAGTGATAATCAATTAAGGGCTGCTATTGAATACTACGAACACCAGCAATATCAAAATATGCTCGGTTTTATTGAGAAGGCGATGACTCTTCACTTTCATCGCTTAGCGATGAAAAACAACCTTTCTGACCCAGGGACATAAGCTCGGTTAATACTTCACAAAAGTGATCGAGCTTTTCCTGACCGAACTTATCCAGCATATGCAGGTTGAATTGATCCAGCATAGGCTGAACACGTGCCAGAGCCAGCTTGCCATCATCGGTGAGATGCAGGGTAAAAGCTCGCTTATCGACTTTAGAGCGCTGTTTCTCGATCAATCCCTTCTTGGCTAACCGCTCAACCATTCCGGTAATGGCTGACGTATCCAGTTTCAGGCCTTTCGCCATATCTTTCTGCTGACAACCGTCGTGCTTTTCAAGATAAAACAAAGCACCCGCTTGAGGGCCTGATATGCCAGACACTTGCATTAAAGCACGATCAACCTGCAGGCTCATTTTGTGTTGAGCCTGGCTGAGCAGAAAATAAATACGTTTATCGTTTGCCATGAAAGGAGGTTACTACTTATTTAAAGAGACTACTTCATTAACGCTTGTGCCATATTCTTAAGATCAGTACTCGATTCAATGACTTTATCAATGATCTCATCGACCTTCTCAGCATCCAGACCAAGTCTATCATAGAGCTCAGTAGGTACGTAAGCAGAGGCCGCATTACCAATGCCTCGCTCCTTTAACTTGGCTTTTGCCAGATAGACAAGATTGGCGTAGCCGTGGTACTTGCCTTCGTAATTTGGATCCAACTGATGCTTCATGCCATAGCAAATTTCTTCCGGCATCTGCCAGTAGTTCATTAACCAACTGCCAATCTGGTAACGGTTAACGTTCACAACCTGATCATCAATGGCAACATCCGGTAAGTGACGATTCACTTCCAAATGACGGCAAAGCTTGTCGAAGTGAGGCGGAAATACATACGCCAACACCATATAACCCAGTTCGTGTAACAGACCGGTTAGATAACTTAAGCCAAAGGAAGGGCGCTTATCACGAGGAATCGCAGTCACCACACCACCAATGCAAGCCGCCACAAACACAGACTCATACCAGAACGGGGTATAGCCATTCGGGCCGTCTTTTGGCATGGGCAGTGTTTTACCCAGTGAAAGACCCAGAGACAGATTCAATACCATGTCAAAACCAAGTACACGCATACAAGCATCATGAACCGAACGCACTGTGCCTGGTGGATTATAGATAGGTGAAGACGCCCAACTGACAATCTGGGCCGCCAAACTAGGATCGGTCTCAATAATACTGGTCAACTTATCAATATCTGCACTTGGATCGGTACGCAGCTTGATAATCTGTTGAGCAGAGGTAGGAAGAGGAGGGATCTCCATGGTTTCTTCCAAACGCTGCTTCATTCGAGTCGGATTAAACGCAACTACTGCATTTTGGATGGTTTCTCTATCCTGTTCCAGTGTTGTGGCCTGAACACCACATTGCCGAATATTGATAGATGACGTAATGACTTCCGGACGAGCCTTAGGACATAACTTCAGAAAATCCTTGGTCTGAACTCGAATCCAGTTTCCATCTTTACCGGACTCAATATAAAGATAAGGTAATTCCAGTAATTGCTTATCAATGATGACTTCTAAACGCGTTAATGCCGGAACTGCAGGTAAACTGTCTACGCTGATGGTTTGGCACATCCGGGCAATAGCGTCCTGCTTGGCAGGGCTTAATTGACGGCCTACCGCATTATTCAACAAGGTAAGATCAAGAAAACTATTGTATGGGGTGATGACCTGAACTTTACCAATTTGATCACCAAGAATGGTAGAGCGCGTACAATGTCTTAGTACTTGATCTTCTTGAGTGAATCCATCGAGATTTTGTAATTCTTCTTCAACTGTGTATTCAATCTGATTTTTGGTGAGTAACAGCTTTAACGAGGCTGCAATTGACATAGAGGCTCCAGCTAACAACAACGAGTGATCATGCCTTGATCAAAAAAACTAACTTAACTTAGTTTAGACTATTTGTTCAATGTGTTTTGGCGCTAGGCCGTGATAATTCGCTGAATCTCGTCTTTTAAGGCCTGAATTTTAGATTGAATTAACTGTTCCTGATTTGGATCAGTATTCAGAGATTGTTCAATTCCATCCGCAAGAATGTTCAGCTCTTTGATCATGCTATACAGCGTCTGGAAGTTCGGTTGTTGAAGTGAACTGCTTGAATCTTTATGAGAATCCAAGCCGTCTGAATTGATGTCTTCTGGAGATACTTGTGCTTTCAATTCATTGATTCGACCATCAATGGTGGTATTGACTTGATCAGTTGCAGAACGCAATTGTTTGATGTGACTCTCGACCGTTTGTGCCGCTTCTTGGGACTTGTGAGCGAGCTTACGAACTTCATCCGCAACCACAGCAAAACCTCGCCCCTGATCACCGGCTCGAGCTGCTTCAATCGCCGCATTCAATGCCAGCAAATTGGTCTGATCCGCGATTTCCTGAATGCTTTTCAGCTCGCTTTCCATGCCCGATGTCGGATTAAGAATCGACTCCCAGGATTCCGAGAAATCAAAGTCGTTAACCAAAGAACGAAGTTGCTCAGCTTGTTCAGACTGCTGGGTCTTCTCAGTGGCCACTTGTTCCAAAAGAACACTTTGGGAGGACTCCAGGGTTTCAATATCCTGATTCAGCTGATTAAGATTACGCTTAATATCATCTCTGGATTTATGAAGTAAGCTGGAAGACATTGAGGTTGGTTGGCTGGTTAACTCACTCAATTGCTGTGCTTTTTCTTCCAAACTATGAAGCATTTCTTCGGTCATAGCAGGTTCTGCACTTTCCGGAATCAAATACGCTTCAGGTGCTTCAGCGGGCTTATTGAACTCAACTCTAGAAATACCAACCAGAGCTGTAACACTACTGATCAATGCGCCTAAAAAAATAATAAACCATGTCCAGCCATTGGTATCGGAGGTAACCGGGTGGCTTTGATGATCGACTTGAAGATCTACCCCCCAGATTTTATAAAAACGAATACTATCAGCTCCCGCTTCTGACGCCTGTACCAACTGATAGTCACTGTTTGGCATAGGATGGTTAGATACAGCATTCAGTAACACGTCTGGCGAGAAACTCAATGCAAGGTAACCCTTGACTTGCTTGTCTCGTTCCAGCTTCACCATCATAAAGGCCTGAGCTTGATCACCTGCAGGAAAATACGGGCCAAAGGCAATGTTATGAACACTTAGACTACGACGCTTCTTAAACTTGTTCTGAATGTAATCAGCCAGCCCATTGTTATGTACAGGCATGTTCTTTAGGTTCATTCCTAAATCAATTCGTTTGCTGGCAGAATAGATGACGCGCAGGTCTTTACTGATCATCAATACATCATCGGCACCAGTCAGCTTAACCAAGCGTTCAAAGGCTGGATGGAAGGTGCGATGCACCTTGTCATAATCGTCAGTGGAATCGGGGCCTTCAAACTCAATGGACTGAGCCGCAGGGAACATATTTCCTGCCAGATAACGCATTTGAAGTTGTTTACCAATGTCATCAAGCGCACCTAGCCATTGGCTCGAGGTAAGACTGCCCTGATTAAACAACGCGTTTTTCTCTCTCTGATAAAACACATCGAGACGCTGTTCAGGGGTTAATTCCATATTCCGCAGAAACGAAATACCCATTTCAAAATGTTTGAGGGCATCAAACGTCCAATCCTGATCGGCTAACTCATTCAGGCTTTTGGAATAGGTATTGAGGCGATCGGAAACTTGTTGACCAATTAAGTGATCGAAATGAGCGCGCTGGTCTGAATTACTCTCTACCAATTGCTCTTCCACAAACGAGGCATTAATACGGTTTACCAACAGGCTTGCAATGACTGCGGTCGTCATTATCACTGTTATAAGTATTATGCTTAGGCGCCAACGTTCGGTCATAAACTACTCGCAAACCTGTTCAAATTTGTTTGTTTCACTAGCAGGTAAATAAGGCCTGTTATGTCAGGGGTTTAGAAGTTATCGGCAAACAGGGCCGAAAAGTTTAATGAATTGTCTGAAAGGAAAGTGTAGTTCAACCGTAACGTTTTGTAGTTTCTGTTTTGTCGGGCAGAACCAATAGATAGGAATAAAAAAAGCTGCGGTATTAAGCGCAGCTTTTTAGTGTACAGGTCAAAAGCTAAATTAGCTGTCCAATGCCTGACGCTGAATCTCGATGATTTCAGCAATACCTTTCTTGGCAAGATCCAACATCGCCGTTAGCTCTTCCGGACGGAATGGCGCGCCTTCAGCCGTGCCTTGAATCTCAACAAAACCACCGTCTTCGGCCATGATCACATTCAGATCGGTTTCAGCATTTGAATCTTCCGGGTAGTCCAGATCAAGTACCGCGTGTTCTTCATAGATGCCCACAGAGATTGCTGCGATCATTTGCTTGATCGGGTTCTTTTTGATGATGCCTTCTTTCAACATGTAGTTCACAGCGTCTACCATCGCCACACAAGCACCCGTGATAGAAGCAGTACGCGTACCGCCATCGGCTTGAATCACATCACAATCCAAAGTAATAGAGTTCTCACCCAACACTTCCAAATCGATCGCTGCACGCAAAGAACGACCAATCAAACGAGAGATCTCAACGGTACGACCGCCCTGCTTACCCTTGGCTGCTTCACGTACCATACGGCTACCGGTAGAACGCGGAAGCATACCGTATTCTGCCGTTACCCAACCTTGACCTTTCCCCTTAAGGAAACCCGGTACACGGGATTCAACACTGGCGTTACAGATCACTTTGGTATCGCCGTATTCAACGAGTACTGAACCTTCAGCATGACGAGTGAAATTGCGAGTAATTTTAATTTCTCTTAATTGATCTGTACTTCGACCGCTTGGGCGCATAGTGGCTTCCTATGAAAATGAGGGAAAGAAAATGATGAATAGAAAGGTCGAGATTATAACATCACGCTGAAGTGTTGCCAGAAAACCGCTACAATTTATCAAAAGCTATCTATCAAGGGATTCTTATGACACGCAGTATGACCGCCTTTGCCCGAGCAGAAGGCAGCTTCGATTGGGGCACACTTACCTGGGAACTGAAATCCGTCAATCATCGTTATCTGGAAGTGTATCCTAAGCTGGCCGAAGGCTATCGTGATCTCGAACAGGTAGTGCGTGAAACCGTTCGTAAACGTCTAAACCGCGGCAAGGTTGAACTGCAACTGAAAATCCAAAGCAACGTAGAAAGCAATTCAGCCATTGAGGTGGATGAAGCGCGTGCTCAGGAAGTCATTAACGCCTTGTCTAAAGTGAATGATCTGTTGCCTAAATCCGGCTCCATCAGCCCGGCGACGATTCTTAACTGGCCAGGTGTTCAGGTACTGCCAGAAGTGGATCGCAAAACCATTCTTGCAGATGCCACTAAGGTTCTGAATGATGCGATTACAGAATTGACCGAAACCCGTGCTCGCGAAGGGGCTGAACTTAAGCAGTTCATCAAAACCCGTTTAGACAGTGTGTCTGACATCGTCGCTCAAGTGCGCGAAAAAATGCCTGAGATTCTGAATCGTCAACGTACCAATCTTCAAGAAAAGCTGGATGAGTTAACCAGTGAATTGGATCATCAACGCATCGAACAAGAGATTGTGATTCTGGCTCAAAAAGCCGATGTGGATGAAGAAGTCGATCGCCTTGCTGCACACGTAACAGAAGTGAATCGAGTGCTGGATCAAAAAGGCCCTATTGGTCGTCGTCTCGATTTCCTAATGCAGGAAATGAATCGTGAAGCCAATACCTTATCCTCAAAATCCATCGTCACGGAAACCACGCAATGCGCGGTAGAGCTTAAAGTTTTAATCGAGCAGATGCGCGAACAGATTCAGAATATTGAATAGTCTTCAGCAGCACCTAATAACAGGCAGAATAAGTCCTTCTTGAATATCTTT
>Ga0255751_10006037_pt1 | contig 10721 bp, 29 predicted proteins | sample 071ome_20_FD_179951 | JGI IMG/M metagenome (GOLD analysis project Ga0255751, IMG submission 179951) | Coastal salt marsh microbial communities from the Groves Creek Marsh, Skidaway Island, Georgia - 071412BT metaG (version 2) | ecosystem: Environmental > Aquatic > Marine > Intertidal zone >...
ATTTTAATTTGAGTCAGCATCGGACGAAGCTAAGGTCGGTGAGAATCGTAAGATCAGATGCCGAATGGGTAGCGAGCGGATGACCTTGACTCAATACATTTTGGAGTGATTGACGGATCATTCCTGTGGGTGACTGAATAAACCTATCGTAAGTGGGTTAAAGTATGCAACTCTCTGTGGTGGAGTACCAATGGACAAATGTCTGAGGTAGGACACATAACCTAGTCTAGTTGTAGTGCAAAGTAGGAAACTCGAAACTGAAAGTTTACGCCGAAAAGCTAGAGGTATCTCAGAATCCTCTCCCACACATTTTTCTCTCGTCCATAATTGAGTTTTTATGGTTTCTCAATTCGTTACTAATCATACAAAAAACCATAAATCTTTCTAATTACCAATAATTACTAATATATTCATATATAATATATAAAGAATAATATACAATACAATATACATTATAAAATAAAGATGAATATGCTTAAAATAAATAGATTTAAAATTGAATTAAATTTACGAAAATACTGATAAATAAAGGGGTTAAGCATGAAAAAGGGTACAAATGGGTTATTGTGGGGAATAGTGGGTAAGGGTGGTGCGCGACTTAAATTTATACAAATAATAATAAAATTAATTCATTCAAAATTATTCAGCGCGAAAAATTCATCAAAAAAACAATCAAATAAAGTTAATTTAAATTCAAAGAAAATAAATAGAAATAAATTTGGATTTCCTACATTAGATTAAAATTTAATTGAAATAAGCGCGATTTAATTTTACTTAATTTTGAATGATTTTAGCTCAAATAAGATAATTTAAACTAAATTTGATTTAATTTAATTTCATTAGATTTAATTTAACTAAATTTTAAATGCGATTCGGGCGAAATAACAATAAATACAAATAAAAAAAAGACAAATAAAGCGCGATAGTTGTAATTATTATTGAATAAAATACAAATAACATAATTGTAAATAAATTTTAATTAAATAAAAATGGATCAAGAGCATCAAAGCATAATGTTTTTAGAAAAACAAATGGAAGATAATTTTCATGAAATTTTCGATAAATATGTGTTGGAAGATATAGTTTGGGATGATTTTGATATGGAAGGGGTTCGTGCTTATTGTTCTTTCACTCATCCATACCCGCCCGATGGTGATACAAATATCATTGCTCTACTTCCGCCATTTTATCCAACAGGCGCGAAATAAGTTAATTATAATCAATTATTTATGAAATTAATTTAATTTAAATTGACCCTTGACAAATTAGATTTAATTTACTAATATTGTTGTTATGAATAATACAGAATCAATAGATATAACACCAACATGGTCAGCATTAGTTCCTATCATGGTCGAAGTGCTAAAGAATCCTAAAGCAAATAATACTGCAAAACAGGAAGTAACTCAAGAGTTGCTTCGTCTTGCTAAAATTGTAGATAACCAAAATGCATCAAAAAAATCATGAGTTTAGCGCGCGAAATAAACGATAAATTGGATCAAATAATCGCGCTGAAACAAGAGTTATCAGCAATGGAGAGTGAAGTGCCAAAGGATGCTTTACTTACCAATCACCAAACAGGAGACCAAATGTCTATTGATGATGCCATAGATATTGCCTATTCAGTAATAAATAAAGTCAAAACAGAATTAGGCGAAATAACAAATAATGGGCAGAATGTAAAAGATATATTTACAAATAAGTATTATATTAATGATATGATGGAGGATAAAAGAGTTTCTGAATTAGAAATGTATAGTAAATTAAATCAATCTAAACCAAATGATATATCATCTAATTAAATTAAATTTTAATTGGATTTATGTATTTTAAATTTTATGTTGACTAAATTGATTTGATCCCTTATTGTAGTACTATGCAAACATTAAAAGACATACTATCAAATTACGGATATATTAACTCAGTGCAATTAAAAGAGTTAGCAGAGCATTTTCCCGCTTTTAAAGTTGTGATTAAGTGGGGCGGCATGCCGCGCGAACGGGTTCCTGCATGGCAAGCTATAGATCGTATAGCTAAAGTAGAAGACCAGGATATCGATTATTGCAGGGAGGTATTTATATCAGGGACACAATATAATTTATTAAAAGAAGCTTTCTGTATAGCAGATTAAATGGAGTCAAAATATAATAAAATAAAATATGAAATGTTATTAGTCGAAATATTATTCTTTGGAATTATCTTAATGGGATGGTTAGCAGTGAAAACAGAACCACTTTAAAATTAAACCAAATATAATGAAATAAGCTTAAATTAAATTTAGGCTTTTTTTTATGCGCTCTTTTCAATGATTTTCATAAGTCCTTGACTATCAACGACTTGCGGCGCGCTCCGCGCCATAAGTACCTAGTATTCAACCACTTAGGAGAAAGAGAAAGTTTTTTCATTTTTTTCTTGTGTTTAACTCTTAGTTGTGGCATTGTATTAGTATGATATTAAGAAACCAACAAGATCCAAGATACACGATTAAAAAGAATCGTCCCGTATATGTTTACAAGAATCTTCATAAAGATTGTTGGAGCATCAAGCAACATGGTTTAGTTAAAGCTCACATTCCAAAGGATCATGCTATTGGATTATGGGATTGCTATTTTCATGTCGATGTCAAAGGTAGAGAAAAAGTTCTTCGTGAGAAACGTAAGAATGTTCATGCTTTTGTTAAGGGTTATCTTCAGGATGCAGAAAATGTATCTCGTAATCCCCAAGTCGTCACTAAAGAAGTTGAGGTAACATATAATCCTTATAAGTATGAGACTTTTGTTGACAAGAAGGATGAAAGTTTTGTATACTATGCAGACGAAGTTTTATTAACACATAACAAAGTAACAGCTTATATATCATGAATTATACAGACGAAAATGTAATGACAGTAGCACAAAAAATTGTAGACGATATGGATCTTGACGATCTCATGAATTATGTTTATGATGACCTTGTAGCTATTATGGACAAAGATGAAGAATTATTTCACAGCAATGTGGATCACTTTCAAATGGAGGAAGAATAAAAATGAAAGAAGAATTAAAAGGAATTAAACAAGCCATTGACGGATTATCAGATGAGATGTTAGAGCATAGGCGTTATGCAAACATGGACGATCTTGTCAAGGTAATGAAGAATATTAACGACAATCTTGTTGCAATTAGTTTTGACTTAAAAGATTTAGTTGAAGCAAAAAAATTTCAAAATGAGTTGACAACAGCACTAAGATAGTTTAGTTTTATATTATGACAACAATATTAGACACACCACAACAAATCGAAATGTTCCGTTACAAAACTCTTCTTAAAGGGTTAAGGCTTGAGACTCTAGGAATGCAAATGAGTCGAGGCAGATCTTGCTATTCTATCATCAAACAAGAGTTTGGTCTCAAAGGTAGCAAACAAAAAGTTTTCGATCAATTTAAATCAATGTTAGAACAAGTAGACGAAAGGGCACTATAATGACAGCATCACAAGTAGAAGAGAGAGTAGAGAGTTGGAATTGGAATATGAATATCTTTGAGATTTATGATGAACTTAGAGATGGACATTCAGCAAAAGATCAAGAAGATTTACTTTCTTTTGCTTATCGTTATTTCGGCAAAGACAAAATGATTTTAGAGCTTGCCTCTCATTTTGGAATCTATAACATAGAAGATGATAACAATGAATAATTACATAGAAGCTCTTTGCGAAGGTAGACCATTAGACCTTCCTAATTATAACGAGGATACAGAACAATGGGAGATTCATTTTGAAGAGAATCAAGATGACTTTCATCCATATTTCGAAAGAGATATTATTTCTTATAGTTGTGAGACAGCCGATGAGGCTTGCGAGCTATATAATCATTACATTAAAAATCCAATAGAATTAGAAGATGAAGAAGTTACTACTGAAGATAAAGCGACTGTTTAATCCACTGTATCAAGTGGTTTATACAACAGCCGACGGGAGAACAGAAATGTATACAATTTCTAAACCAAAACATAAAAACGAGTTTGGCAATCTTAAGCAAGGCTTAGCGGTTGCGGGGTTCCGAGCTCATTGTTATAACAAGCAGGGCATTCGCTCTTTTCGTTATGACAGAATTATATCCCTAATAAAATCATGAAAAAAATCGAAGAATTACGTTCGAAAATTAGACAGTTGGGCCATCTTTTAGCTCAGGAGCAGTTGGCTGAAATTCATATAGGAAAACATAGAGAGCGAGAGCAGCTGCATGAGGATCTCTTGTATCAACTTTATCGATTAGAAAAAAGAACTGGGTAGTTGTCATAAGTCGTTGCAAGTCAAGCACTTGCAGCGCGCAGCGCGCCAGAACCTGCTGATATTCAACAACTTAGGAAAAAGTAAAAAACTTCATTTTTTTCTTGTGTTATTTAAGTTGTAGTGTTAATGTATACTTATGAATGAAACAGTAAAAATCCTAATGTCCCGTGATGGTCTTTCCAAAGATGAGGCGGTAAAACAAGTTGTTGATTTTTTTAAGGCAATGAAAGATGATATTGAGCATGGTGGTGATCCGTTTGGATGGGAAAATGATTTTGTTTCCGAGTTTGGTCTAGAGCCTGATTTCTTTGAAGATTTTATTTTTAGGCTTGCAGTTTAACAAAAAATTGTTTACTTTTATATTATGAATCTATTATCAAATCCTTCTAAGATGCCTTGTTTAGGCTTTAACATTCCTGCTTTCAAGTATTGTCCTGCCGCGCAGCTTATGGCAAAAGTTAAGGATAAAGCAAAAAAGTTTATTTGTGATGCTTGTTATGCTTGCAAAGGTTTTTATATGTTTGCCAATGTCAAACAAAGTTTACAAGACAAGGCAAATTTTGTTACTAAGTCTTTACATCAAGACAATGGGCAATCTTTTGTAGATGAGATATCCAAGCAAATTACTAAAAAGTATTTCGACAAGCAAGGTAACAAAAAAGTTTTAAAGAATGTAGACACTAGTCTTTTCCGTGTTCATGATTCAGGCGATTTATTTTCACCAAAGTATATTGAGGCATGGATTAAGATTTGCCAAAATTTTCCCTCAATTCGCTTTTGGTTTCCAACTCGTGAGTGGGCAAGGGATAGTCAATTAACTTCATTAAAAAAGCTTGCAAGTTTAAAAAATGTTTGCTTAAAGCCAAGCGCATTATATGTAGATGAGCCTGCTCCACAAATCGATGGTCTAGATGCGGGAACGGCAGTCTATAGCTCAAAAGAAAAAGCCGAGCAAGATGGACATTTTGTTTGTCCCGCAACTTATGTTAAGGATGACAATGGCAAGATTTTAGCAACTTGCGCAGCTCATAGTTGCAAACTTTGCTTTGTTAAAGGATGCAAAAAAGGTATTGCATATTTAGCCCATTAGTACTATATTATAATCATGAATGAAGAAACTTATTTTGACTCAGCCCAAGGGATTGACATTTCACAAGATCGAGCATTGGAAGAATTAGCAAGGCATGGATGCAATTCCAATGAAGACATTATTCAATTTTTTGAAGACATGGGTGACCAGGACGGGTATTGCGCGCAAAAAGTTTTGGAATGGCTAGGTTATTAGCCTAAGTCGTTGCAAGTCAAGCACTTGCGGCGCGCAGCGCGCCATAAACCCTTGATATTCAACAACTTAAGGCATTGAAAAAAAAGTAATTTTTTTCTTGTGTTTTTATCTCTGCTAGTTTATAGTATATTACAATGAAAGTTAGAGAGATTAAAGTTAGAAAACCGATCTTGTTTACTAAAGCTAGACCACACAAGCTAAAAAACAAAATCATCGACAGAAAACAAAAGCATAAAAAGAAAGTTAGTTATGAATATTAAAGACGAGTATATAGACGAAATGCCTAACTCTATTCGAGTAATGGAGGAAGCAATGAATTATCTTTGGGAGAATTTTATAGCTCCCCAAGAATCTAAAATTACAGATGAGCAAGCGGATATGCTTATTCTTATTGGTGTAAGTTTACAAGAAATGGCAAAAAAAGCTGATTCATTAGAAGCTTATTCAACAGAATTAAAACAATTTCAAAAAAATTAATCCTTGACAAAAACACCTAACTATATTATATTATGGATATGATTAACACACAAGAAACTCCAAAGAAAAAAGTTAACCTTGCAATTTGCGGAGGTGAACATAAAGTCGTAGATATTGATCAAGTCAAGTCTGTCAGAACTCCTGACGTTGAGTATCGCAAAGAAAGAAATCGTGATGGTTCTTTATCTGTATCTTATCAACCTATCGGGCATGATCTACTAATTACCAAAACACGTTCTCATCTTGATAGCGCAGGTTTTGAGGTTGTAGGCGAAAGTCATAATCTTGCAAGAGATGGCAAAAGATATTTTGGTTTGTTTGAGGTAACTCATCCAAATCGTGAAGTATCGGAAAGAGGTACTATCATCGGCTTACGTAATGCACATGATAAATGCTTTCCCGCAGGACTTTGCGCAGGTGATGCTCCTTTCGTTTGTGACAATCTTATTTTTACTAATCAAGTAAAATTGGCGCGTCGTCATACAAAGAATATTTTTGCTGACCTTGACCAAGTTATTTCAAGGACTCTTGGTCAATTGTTTGACTTTTGGGTTGGGCAAGATAATCGTATCGCTTCCTATCAAGACTATGACTTGACAAATTCTCAAGTAAATGATCTTGTTATTCGTGCTTATCGTGCAGGTGCAATTAGCAAGACAAAAGTTGTTGATGTTATTGATCAATGGGAAGCAAGTGACCATGAGGCTTTTCGTGATAGGAATATGAATAGCTTGTATAATGCTTTCACAGAAGTTTATAAAGGTAATCTACTTGCCTTACCTTCTCGTTCGGAAGCTCTTCATTCTGTTCTTGATAGTGAGGTAGGTTTTGATATAAATCCACAACTTGAAGAAGTTGAGGAAGGTGAACTTGTCGAGGTAGGAGTTGATAATGTTGAGCTTGAAGAATATCCTTTTTAGAACTAAATAGGATTCTTTCAAATATAGCCCCCCGTTCGATTGAGCGGGGGGTTTTTAGTACACAGATTTATTTTGTAAGTTGCTGACTATCAACGACTTATGGCGCGCTGCGCGCCATAAATGCTTCATAATCAAGAGCTTACGACAAAGTAAAAAAAACTTCACTTTTTTCTTGTGTTAATTGGCGAAAGGGTTTAATGTGTTTATATGATTAACTACGATATACCAAACTCAATCTCACAATTCAATCCAAAACCTTCTATGCTAGATTTTGACGATCTAGATTTTCAACCACATCGTGGCTCTGATGATGCAGTCCAAGCAAGACTTGACTTTGGCAACGGACTAGAAATTTCTGTTGTCGCGGGGAAAGATGGCAGAAGAGGATTATACGGCAGTGTGGAAGAAGATTTGTACGAAGTTGCAATTTTTGACAAGAATGGAATGATTCCACTTTCTCCTTCTGACGATGTTGTCGGTTGGCAATCTCCTGCTCAAGTATCTATTCTAATGGCAAAAGCTCAAGTCGAAGGAAGTGTTTGGGTTGATGAGCTAATTGCAGACAAAGCTGAGTGGAGAAAAGATTTAGGACTTGACTAATTAAAACAACTAAACTACATTACTACTATGACAGAAGAACAAAGAATCGCAATTATCGCAAATGCACATCGTGAATCTAAAGGTTTGCCAACTGATCCCGCAGTTATGGAATTGGTTGCCGACTTGCAAGCTGAACAATTACTTGTTGAGCATGGCTTAAAGGATGTTGATGATACTGACGTAGAGGATGAACTTTCTCTTATCACACATAATCCAAGCGCTGAGTATATTGACGAAGAAGACGAAGAGATGGGGTTGAGTGATGAAATGAAGGGAGTTTACCATGATTAATTTTCTTTTTGAACTGAGTTTATTCTCTCCTTGGATTTTTGTATTTTATATTATGTTTAATGACTTGACAAACTGAGCAAACTAGATTAGTTTATATTATTATGAGAACAGCAAAACACCATTCAAAATCATTCAAACTATTACGGAAAACTTTAGAGAATTGCAACGAGATTGTCGAAATGCGCGCTAAGAAGAACGGCATGATTTTAGTTGCCTCAAGTGGCGAAACATTTTGCCATCATGAGACTTCTAAAGAGCTTAAAAAGATGAGGAGTTTCTTACGTAGGAATACTAAGATACCTAACGATATTTTACAAAAAATTACCAAAAGTTAAAATGAAAGTTACAATTATCACACAAAAAGTGAGGATTCCATTTGTCTTTACTAGATCAAGACCTCATAAGTTAAAAATCAAAATTTTGCCAAGAAAAGCAAAACATAAGACTAAGCTTGCAGCTTAGTTAATTACTTAAGTCGTTGCAAGTCAAGTACTTGCGGCGCGCTGCGCGCTGTAAAGCGCTGATTATCAAGAGTTTAAGTTATTCGTCCATTAGCCACTCATCAAGGGCATAAGTGTCAAGATCTTCATCCTTATAACTTGCTCCATCGGGAGTGCTAAGAGTGCCAAGTTCCTCAAGCCGATTCGCTAGATCCTTGTAATGAACAAAGCGACGAGATAACTTGTAAAGATATTCGTCATTACCTAGCCAAAGGGCGACATTCCAAGTTGCCCAATTCTTCCATCCATTATATGTTTCGTCACTCATTATTTTTTTTCTCCTCTTTTGTTACTATTGATGATGTAGGATTTTCTTTCTGTATTGTTTTCGCTATCTCAAAAGCCTGAGCTTTATTAAGTGCATTGTCAATTAGTTTTCCAAAAAGGCGAATGTCAAACCAATTTGAAAAGTTAGAATTTTTTTGTATAGTTATCATGCTTGAGATATTGCAAACCATAAAGCAAGTGCATCAATCCGATCTTGAACTTCATCTTTCTCATTTTCTGCATATACAACCAATGCTCTTGAGCGATTATCTCCTGCATTAGCTGCATCACTTTCAAGGTCAATGATTTGTTGTAGTTCGTCAATTTTTTGGAATAATTTTTTTATTTGGTTCATGATAGTAAACTAAACTACTTATCAAACTATTGCAAACAAAAAAACCTTTTTTTTTAATAATAAACCAAATATAGCCAAATATAGCCCCCCAGGGGGCGAACTGCGGGGCGGGAGAGAGCTTTTTACCGAAGTTGTTGATAATCAACGACTTATGGCGCGGTGCGCGCTGTAACCTATTGACTACCAGCGGTTTATGTCACATATCATATTGGTCATGATAACCATAGTCAATGTCATCAACAGCATGAAAACTCAGAAGGGCAACCTGGTCCTCCAGGTCGCCTATTTGGTTAAGGATGGAAATCCGATCTCCAGGTGTTAGGTCGGCAGAGCTTTTGAGAGCTTTGCGAAGTTTTGCAATTTCGGCACACATTTCTGATTTAGTCATACTTAAAGGTAGTACACTGGGCAAGTAATTGCAAGCTTTTTTTTATATCGTAAGGGCTTCTATAACAACGACTTACGGCGCCGTGCGCGCCGCAACCCCCTGATATTCAAGAGGTTGCGCAAGCTTAAAAGACTAGTAAATCGGGAAGTTTGGTATTGCTTGCAAACCAGTCAGATGGGTCAATTTCTTGGCCATTTAAGACAGGCTCGAATTTGTATTGACAAACCCCTGCATTGGCAATGCCGTTCACTCGCTCGCGTGTTGTTGGTGTATTCCAACCCGCCAAGCTCCAACGTACCAACCCGTCAGGGTCACGTTTCACAATGGCATTACCATGTAGCCAGACGGTGTTGCCGTCTGTCTCGGTGTTGCCGACTTTTAAAGATTTGCCTTGCTCGAAGGCTTTTTTGATTTGTGCTGTTACTTTTCTCATATACTATTACTATCGCAGATTAAGGGTTGTATGTCAAACTTTATTTTGACTATTTTTGTAAATTATTTCTTGCCATGCTTTACGCGCAGTTTGTACGGCATGGAGAGCATCAAGAATCGCCATACCTTCGGTAATGCTTAAAGTCTTATTACCATCAGTATTAGTTGACCTAGCGAGAAAGTTTAAGTTGCCTTCGGCTTTGGATAGAGCTAGCCCAAGGTCAAGCTGAGTGTTTACTTTTGTTTTGATTTCTTCTGTTGTTGTCATACTATACTTATCGCATATTAAGCCCTGTATGTCAAACTTTTTTTTACTTTTTTTTATCGCGCAAGTTATTGATATTCAGGTACTTATAGCGCGCTGCGCGCTGTAACCCATTGGTTATCAGCGACTTGTGTTATTCCTCTTCTTGCATTACCCAAATTTTATAATCATAATCTATCTTGCCCGTCATGTCCACAAATGCCCCGCTGCGCACATTAGCCTTGACAAAGTCCATACTGACGTAGTAAGCATTATCTTCTTTGGGTTGTTTCTTAGGAACTTCGGCAATGATTACATCGCCTGAAGTTGAGGTTGTTAGCATTAGTTTTGTCTTCATGCTTACAATGTAGCAAAGATTTTTTTGATTGTCAACTTATTTTTTTTAGAAAGTTGAGTTTTTACTTTTTCAACAGCTAAAGATTTAGCATTGACTTCTTTTAAAAATTTCTCTAAACGTGTCATCCTTATACATTCCTTTCTACTGAGGCAAAGCCATATTTTGCAACTTGGTCATCATGCCTTGCACGAGGCAATTCTGCTTTCAATGTTTCAATGCTAGAAAGTAGCCATTGACGGGTTTGACCTGTGGCAGGAACGAACTCGTGTTTGTCGTGGTCGTAATGGTCTGCCTTGAGTCGGCTCGTTAACATTCTAATTTTAAGTTTTATAT
>Ga0255751_10006051_pt1 | contig 10707 bp, 8 predicted proteins | sample 071ome_20_FD_179951 | JGI IMG/M metagenome (GOLD analysis project Ga0255751, IMG submission 179951) | Coastal salt marsh microbial communities from the Groves Creek Marsh, Skidaway Island, Georgia - 071412BT metaG (version 2) | ecosystem: Environmental > Aquatic > Marine > Intertidal zone > Salt...
TTGCTATGTCGTACGCATCAGCAATCGGTGGTGGTCGTACCGGTATCATCGAAACAACCTTCAAAGATGAGACTGAAACTGACTTGTTCGGTGAGCAGGCGGTATTGTGTGGTGGTGCTGTTGAGTTAGTTAAAGCAGGTTTCGAAACCTTGACCGAAGCTGGTTATGCACCTGAAATGGCTTACTTTGAGTGTTTGCACGAGCTGAAGTTGATCGTTGACCTGATGTACGAAGGCGGCATCGCGAACATGAACTACTCAATCTCAAACAACGCTGAGTACGGCGAGTACGTTACTGGCGAGCGCGTTATCAACGAGCAATCTCGTGAAGCGATGCGTGAGTGTTTGCGTAACATCCAAACGGGTGAGTACGCGAAGAAGTTCATCTTGGAAGGTATGTCTAACTACCCAGAGATGACTGCACGTCGCCGTTTGAACGCTGCTCACCCAATCGAGCAGACTGGTGAGAAGTTGCGCGGCATGATGCCTTGGATCCAGAAGATCGTTGATAAGTCTAAGAACTAATCTTCACTTCTAGACGAGTTACAAGGCCGCACGTGTTGCGGCCTTTTTCTTTCGGGCTGATCAGATGTCAGAGGAGGTTGTTCAATCCAGAGATTTAGTTTGAGTTGAATTTTTTGAAAGTGCACTCGTTTTAGGCAGGTGTGTCTCTAACTGATCTCTATAGAGATAAATATTTTTATTGCCGCCAATTTTTATCACATTGATATTGTGTTTTATTTCTTCAATGCTTACGGGGTCAGCCTTATCCCAATCATTCATAAGTTCCAGGGTGGATTGGTCTAAAGATACTTTGTAAGTATCTCGCATGTAGAAATAAATTCGAGCAATATCACCTCGTATTGATTCTTTTGGCTCGACAATTCTTTCTTTAAAGCTTATTTCAAAGTCACATCGGCCATAGGCCCTTTTCTCGCTAGATAAAACCCCAAACTTATAGTTAGAGCGATCGCCATTAAGCTCCCCAATTGTTGGAACTAGATTGTTCAAATCACCTTCCATTAAATTAAAGGTTGGATCTTTGCGACATAATTTTCTTCCACCATCAGCCCAACAAGATAGGTGTTTTGAAAATCGGTAGGCGGGCATAACGTGTTCCCATTCAACACGATGGGTCCGCCTATTTATGCGGCCAGATTTAGTGGTTGGTTTTCTAGGTGAATAACCACATGAAGATGGTTCAGGTGAGCCTTTGTTATTTTTCCATGTAATTTCACAGTCGCAATAAAATGTTCTTAAGTTGTTTCTATGCGCATTTTCACTAAGAAGTCTTTTTGCTTGGGAAAAACTGAGAGCCTTATCAGCTGAGAATGCGGGTGAAATTGATAAGAAAGCTATAAAAAAAACGTTAAAAAATAGGCGCATAGATTCTGTCTAGGTCATTGAGTGATCAATTTCACATTGTCCTCAAATTTTATGTATATTTAAATATATATGTATAGATTTATGACGCTTTTGCTGTTTGTGCTTTGTTTCACAGTTGTGTCTGTTCAAGCGTTTTGGTTTTTCGACAGCGAGCCTGAGTTAATAGATACGGAAATAAAAATCGTCATTCCTTTGGAGGGCCGAGATAAAAAGTATCGGATGAACGCTGAACTGAAAGCTATCAATAAAACAGTCAAGCAGTTAACAAAACGAATCGCTGATTCATGTTTAGCAGACGATAAACAAATTAGGAATTTTTCACAGGTTCCCGCTTTTAGGTCTAGAGTTTTATTTAACGGGCCTCATCAAGATGGCGGTAATCTCTATTTCAAACGTGTCACATTGGTGACGCATGTCAATTTTAATTTACTCAAAGAAAAACTTTGTTTTGAAAGGTAGCAAAATGAAAACATTGAAACTGAAAAACGTGGCTGTAATAGCACTTGCTATCTACTGCGCAACAATATCCGCAAATCAAATCACGAAAGTTGAAGCAACCGTTTCGGTCGAGCAGGTAGTGTCTGATATGCAGACATCAGATTACAGGCCTGAGCCTGTTAAAACAGCGGAAGAACAAGCCGCTGATTTTGTCTATAACTCTGGTTTATCTGAAGGTTGGAATTCAAACCAAGAGATGTTCATTGCCATTGGATCAGCTGAATTTGATAGTGAGGATCCTTCATACGACGATTCGTACGCTACAAAGCGTTCCCTAAAGGCTATGCAGGCAATGCTGGAAGCAAAAGCTAGGGTCATTGAATATATAGAAACAGAGATGACCGCCATGGATAAGGCTACAACACCTGGCACTGACTTGGCGGCTGCTTTTGATGCCCAGCTCCGTAAGCTTGAAAAGAAAATGGAGGCTCAAAAAAGGAAATTGGCTAAGTTATTGGCAGATACAGATAAAAAAGAGGCGGCAGCACTTGAAGGGGCAACACTTGGTGATCGAATGAATGCCCTTATGGATGCAGCAATAAAAAAGTTAGATGGGTCGTTTTCTGAAGAAGAAGTTGAAGCCAAAAAGAAAGCAGATTTTGAAAAGGCTAAACAACGTTATCAAGAAGCAATGGCAGAATTTGAACAGCTGAATGCAAAGCTTGAAGCTGAAGTAGGTAAGGTCAAAGAGGATTTATCATCAACCGTTGAAACTGTTTCAAAAATGCCCTTGTTTGGTGCCACAACGGTAGCTCAGTTTGAATCTTGGGACGAAGGTACTGAAAGGTATAACGTTGCACTAGTTGTTGTTTGGGGCAAAAAAACCGAGAGAATGGCGCGAGCATTTATACAGGGTGAAAACGTTCCGGTTCCACCAGGAAATCAGTCAATTCGAGATTGGGTGAAAAATAACAACTGGGCAACATCAGTTGGTGGTCGTCAATTTCGAGATGATCAGGGTGTTTATCACTTTGTAGGTATTGCAGCATCCCCTGCCGGCGAGTCTTCTTCGTCTAGGAAGCGTGCAAGAGGTGTTGCTGAGCAAATGGCCAAGAAGGAAGTCGCTGTGGCAATTTACGCAGATGTTGAATCTAAGAAAAAAGCAGATCAACGCATGCGCACTATGAGTGGTGGTAAGGGTAAAGACAAATCTGTTGCAATGGAAAGCTTCTCAGAAACGTTGTCTCAGGAATTACAGAACAGAACGATCAAAGGACTTCAGCGTCGCTACGGTGGATTTGTGACTCACCCCATTTCAAAGCAAGAAATCTACGTTGCTATCTATAGTGTTGATGGTAATTCAGCAAAACAGGCGCTTTGGGCACAAGAGAGAAATTACTTAACGAAAATTTTAGACGTTAATTCTCAGCAAGCTATGAAAGGTCGTACTGATGGTATGAAGAATGCTGTGAAGCAAGCAGAAGATGACAAGTCTGAGTATTACGATGCGCGAGCAAAGTCGAACTCAGCTGCAAACGCTAAAGCAGGCATAGAAGCAGCTAGGGTCCAATCAGCAAAGGATCAAAAAAATAGTCAGTCTATGGCTAACAAAGATGATGAGCCATCTGCTGCCAAACAAGGTGGACGAGCACAATCAGGCTCATTTTCTGGTGGTGGCCAGTCTCAGGGTTTGGCTTGGTGATTCAAGAATATTAAATTTGTGGTAATGAAATGAAGAAATTAAAAACCAGTTTTTATGCTTTCGGTATAAGTCTCCTTATCATTCTATCTAACCAAGTTTGGGCGAAAAAAAATCTAAACCTTGAAGTAGGTGTCCCATATGAAGTTCAAGAAAGAAGATCTGCAGATCCATATTTTTCTACTTCAGTTGAATTTGATTTTCCATATGGCGAATGTTTTTTTAATTGCCCCGGAAGTGATCGGATTAAAGAAGGAAATGTTGAGGCACTTAATGGCGCGAAAGAAAGGTTGCTAAATAAATATCTATCAACTCAGAAGGCGTTAGATGTTGATCAAACCAATAAACTTGCAGCGGATGTAGAACGTTTTGTAACCGATGTAAGGGTTGAGCACAAAGAAGATGATGGCGCTAAATTAATACGTTACACAGTTTATGGAAAAATCAATACTAATCTGATTGATCAATTGGGTGGGTACAACCCCACCGATAAGGATTTGGGTAAAGCGCGCCGTATAGCTAAGGAAAAAGCTCTTGATATGTATATTCAGCAGCAGGGGCGCGCAAAAATATCTGCAATAGAAAAAAAACGTTCAAAAATAAAATCAAGGATTGATGATTTGATTGAGATTGGTATTCGTAACCAAGAAGTAGATAAACAACAAAAACTTATTAAATTTCTAGTCAAGGCATCAATCAATGACGTTTTATTTGACGAGATTGTATTTGGTGAAAAGCGTGAGCAAGCAGCTAGCGGTGAAGATCCTGGGTTTGCTTTTTTGATCTTACCTAGAGAACAAGTATCTCGAGGTGGAAATATTGAGGTTAACTCCTTAGACAAAGTTGATAAGAGATCTGGTAGCACAAAAGAAAGTATGATCTCAGAAAGTGCTTCTGTTGATGATGGAACTTTGACGGAGTCAGAGGCTGTTACAGCTTCTCGCCGTGAAGTTAGCGGCGGTACAATTGAAAAAGCCGAAAAAGGTTACAAAAAGGGCAAGGTAGAGTGGGCCGTCTTAGATGGGAATCCTATCAAAGCTTCAATAACAGCTGAGTTGGATGATGGCGGATTTAGTCCTATAGCCTTAGACGATATCTTGATTGACTGTTCTGATAACGAGGAACTAGAAGAAGCCAAAATCATGAAATTGATGGCTCAAACCCAAACGGGTTCAGTTCCAAGAAAAATTAAACGCTCAATTACTCAAGCTATCAGAGAGTGTGATGTTAAGTATTTTGCAACTGGAACAATGACTGTTGATTCAAAACGTCGCCTTAGAAATAAGAATTGGGCCGCGGATGTTCAGATTACTATTGAGGTAAAAGATTACTCGGGTAAACGTCCTAAGGGCGCGGGTAATATAAATTCCCGTTCAAGTGGACTAGGTAAAACAGAAGAAGCAGCGGTTGCTGATGCACTTGCTAAGGCTGGTAGTGATGCCGGGCGTGCAATTGTAGAGAAAATCTATAACAAGAGCCGTTGATTATGTTTAACAGGTTACTTTGGGCGTTTACATTCGTCCTAATTTATCCAATTTCCTCTTATTCGGCTGATATTGAATACGTGACAGTTCAAGTGACTGGTTATGGACCGTCGAAGCCTAAGGCAATTGAACATGGATTAACTTCCGCATTGGGTCAGGTTAATGGTCAAATCATGTCATCTTCCGAAAAGGCATCGATATCATCAGTCTCTGAGGTTGATTCAAAACGTGTTGTTAAAGCAGGTCCTGGTGGTACTAAAGCTGCCACAAAAAAGGTTGTTCTTGAGTCAACTGTAGAAAAACTGGATCAAGAAGTAAGTTCTAAAACGAACGGGTTAATTCGCTCATACTCTATATTAGAGCTTCGTAGCATTTCCTCAGATGAGTTTGAAGCTGACCTGTCTGCTACCGTTGCAGTGTTAAAAAAAGCAAAGCGATCTTCTAGAACATCTATAGCGGTGTATGCCCAAGAGTTTTCACACAAGGGTGTTACACAAAATGCTATTGGTGAAGCCTTTAGCGAAAAGTTAGTTAATAGTCGGAAGTTTTCCGTTATTGATCGAACGAATTCAACTGCCTTGAGTCAGGAAAAACAGCGGCTGCTCAATAGTGGCAATCTGGAGGATATGTTGAGGGCTCAAATTTCTGAGCAACCAGTATCACTACTTGCAATTTTGGAGTCAAAAGCGCAGCCGTGGAAAAATGGTAGAGATATTGTAAATGTTTCGCTTCGTGTTGTTGAAGCGGATTCAAGACAAATCATTTATTCAGATACTCAGAAAATGATCGTCAAAGATACTGATTCATCAGCAAAACTTAACATGAAGCTTGGTGGGCTTGTTTCGAGTATCTATAAGAAACTAATAAAGAAAATTGCGCAACCGCGAGTCTTGGGGTTGTCAAATGGTCAGTTAACAGTAAGCCAAGGATCTGATTACTTTAAAATTGGAAATCAGGTTGAGATTTTACACAGCAACAGTGGCCTTAAAGATCCCTACACTGGCGAATCGTTAGGCCCTATACAGTCAGTCATTGCTAAAGGACAAGTAACTTTTGTTAACGCAAATATTTCAAAAGTGAAGGTGTTAAGTAATCTTCAAAGGATTGTTGATTTATCCAGCGAAGAAAACGCATTCTTTAATGTGCAAAAACTTAAGACTGACTCATCCTCAATTAAAAACTCACATAAAAATAAGCTAGATAGCTTGTTTGACTAGGATTTCACATGAAAGTAAAAAAAATTGTTCTCGCATTAACATTGGGTTCTTTTGCTTCAGGCGCTATGGCATTTAACTTTGGCGCCATCATGCAGAAAGCTCAAGAACAGATGGAGCAAGCAACTCAAGGTGGTCAAAATCAGTCACAGGGGTCTTTGTTTGGTGGCGTAAATAATAACTCCAAGCAAGAATCTACCTATCTCTCCAATGCGGAAGCAATTGAAAATTATTGTGAAGGGCGTGATAGAAATACGAGGGACATGATATTTAAAGATGAATTTACCTCAGCCTCTAGAGAATTAGCTGGTAAATATTTTGCTGATTTAGATTCATTAGGAAGGATTTTACATACTGATAAATCAAAGGTTTATCCGGGTACTGCTTTAGTACGACTTGAGAAGAAATACATAACGCGAATAGATTCGCCTTTGATAAAAAAAGTTGGCCTAGACTTTTATGCAAATCCTACCCCCAAAACTTTAGCAGCGGTAATAAAGGCAGCTGAAACAGCAAGTGACTATAGGGATTTTGAGGATACTGATAATCCGCCCTCAGATCGAGACATGGCAAATACGCTTTTGGCTATGATTCTTCTTCAGTATCGAGATAGCCTTTCGGATAAATCAGCTCCAGAAAAAATCCTTAGAAAGACGGCGATGTACGACAACAATGCTAGAGCAATGATGGCGCGCGTGGAAATATTTCATAGGAATAATATGAAGGCTTTTAATGGATATCTGGGCTCAGGTGGTTCATCGTCACCTATTGGTACAGAAACTATCGTATGGGCAATGGATAATCTTAAAGGGTGGGATCAGGCTGAGCGTTATCGCCAAGGGTTTAAGTCCTCCCAAGAATTTGTTAATGAACTTAGTAAAAATAAGAAAGCAGGATCTTTAGACTCCATCAGAAAAGATATAGATGTGACTTTAAGTAAAGCAGGCAACATAAATGAGGAAATGCTTGCTTTGTTAAGCGGTGGTGATGCTGTAAGTGAGCGTAAGGCGCGTCAAGATATAATCGAAAGTGAGATGTCTGGAAAGGCAAGTGTTATAGAAATCAGAATTGCAAAGAATAGTGAGGTGGAAAAAGCGCTTGCGGAGGCTAGAGCAAAAAATGCCTTAGTTGATAACAAAAGTCAGGAAGCCTTCAAGAAAGCAGTTTCTAAGAAACGCGACGTTATTTTCGAATTGAAATCACTCAGCTCGCAGTTAGGCGTTAGGGCATTGTCTTTTGATTCTGATATCAACGAGCTTAATGATCTAACAACACAATTGGAGAATGGTTTCACAGACATTTGCTCTTCTGCGTATGCTGATACTCGTTTTTTGCAAGAGCAAAAGATCAGGGATGATGAAAAAGTTGAGGCGAAGGACCCTGAGGACCCATCAGAATGGGATTAACACGAAGAGATTTCGCTAAGGGTGTTTTGGCTGCTTTCGTTATTCCCAATTTATCTTCTGCGTCAACAAAGAGTCACGAACTAAATTTTGTTGGCATTGGATTCTCTTCACTCGCAGGTGATAGCGATATTGAGAAAGCTTTTCCGCATGTATCTAGATACCTACTTGAGCAGGATTTCTTTAGTGAAGTTGAAAGTTTCGTTTATAAGGCTTTAAAAGATAACTATTCTGCTGGCGTTATTCGTGTGGGTGAGAATGGTGCTATTTCTTCTAGTGAAGTTGTTGGTTTACTCTTGGCAATCGTATCGGTTGACTTTGAGTTAAATATTAAGGTGCCTGGTGGTGTGGATAAGACGGATGGAAGGGGGGATCTAAATATAATGCATATTTTCCCTTCTCTCCGAATTGTGTCTATACGTGATTTGCCGGATTCAGATAGAAGAGGGGGGCGTATTGATTTAGTAACGTCAATCCCATTCCGAGCAGGTAAGTTACATTTCTTAAATAAATCTAGCTATGAAAATAATGTTGAAGAAATTTTAAAAGAGGAAGCGATCCCATTTTTAGTTGAAAAGGTAAGTAGCTCCAGTTTCGTTGAAAGTTTTGAAAGACTGAGCTTAAAGGTTGATAAAATATCAATATCAGAAAAGGCTCGAACAAAGCTATTGGCATCAAGGGGTGACTTTTTCCTAGAGGATGGGTATTGGGGCAGAAACCTATCCTCTGCTGCGGTGAGTAAAGCTAGTCTTAAGGTGATTCCCTATGGTTCAGATGACGACATTTACCAAACCACATTAACGAGCGTCTTCAATGATTCATCAAATTTGCTTCATCTCTTAAATAATATTGGCGGTTACTCTGATTATTTGATGGATATTGATGTCTTTGCGATCAAGAAAAAAGCAGTTGAATCATCTCGTGTATTTGAGTTCTTTAGTCGTGGCGTTGCAGTGAAGTTAAAGCTAAAGAAGGGTGATGGCACTTTACTGTCAGAATTAAGAATTTTTAAATCCAGTAAGAATAAATTACCCAAAGATTTTTATTCAATTGAGTATCAGTATGACCAGAGATACCTCAATGAAATAACCATTAGCTTATTTGAAACATTTTTTTCAGGAATTATCCAAAAAGATTGGAACACTTTAAAAAGTGTAGGCCTTAAAGAACAAAAACATGCTGACGCTGTTAATCTATTCTCTGAGCACCTATCTAAGTGTATCTAGCTTTTATAAACTCCAATCCTAACTGAATCTCCTCCCTTGTCCTTATGCAGTCACTGATTGATGCTTCTTATTAAGTAAGGAAAATTCTCTGTAATATCGCTATATAGTCTTTCCAGACTAATACCGACTTTAGGGATTAAAAGCTCTAATCTACTCTCGTTGGTATTCAAATGTCACTTCACAAAGCATTGGAGTTTGGTCTTGTATTCGTGTAATAAATTAAGAAGAGCTTGTATAATTTAGTAAGTATAGGGGGCTCAGATTTCAAGCTATTGCAACGTTGATATTTGGTAAAACTTTACAGACTTTACAGACCTACTAAAGTAGATAATTTGTAATAAATTCAAATAGTTGTGTGTAAATGCGGCTTTTTTCTTTTAACCGCCTGATGCAAATGCTAAAAAAGCCATTATATTCATGAGTATCAAAATTTCATTCACCCCTCCCCGGTTTAAAAGCACACATAAGAGTCAGGTAAGAAAGAAGTAACTTCTCCTATACGTAATTTTCTTGACGTTAAATTACTGTATAAAGAACTTTTAGTGGCTCAGTAGTTTCATTCTCTCGTAGCAGATGAATCAGAATTGTTATGACTGATTTATAACTTTCAATTTCGGCTCGTTCTTGATTTTGTTACCAAGGCCATTCCAAATTGAAGAAGTAATTTCATCGTAATGTTGTTCTAAAGGCTCCTTAATTACGCCGTCTAATCTGAGCTGGATTAGACGGATAACACTTCCAAATATTGTTGCACCTGCAATTATTGGGTTAGATGCGTTTATCTCTTTCTCCTTTATTCCTTTTTCAACAATGCCTCTCATTGCAAGAAAAGGTTTCTCGTCGCAGATCAATGATTCATCTGGAAGGAATTCTTTGTGTTTTGCATGAAAAACGAATGAAATGATATCTCGCTTCGATTCGGTGTATACAAATAGTCTTCTTATAAGCTCGTTAGATTTCTCAATTTGTGATGCTTCTAATTGATTTATTTTGTCCATTAGTTCATCAAATTCATTGAGAAGGTGATCGTAGAGCGCTTTAGCTACACCTTCTTTTCCACCGAAGTGTTTGTATATTGAACCAATACTGACATCCGACAATTTTTGAATATCGTGGATGGAAACTTTGTGAAAGCCTCTCTCGACAAATAGCTCCAGAGCAGCCGTTAAAATACGGCAATCTATCGGCTCAGGGCTGCATACTGTTCTATCCAAATATGGCACTTTAGTGGTTGCTCCTAATATAAGTATCTAATTATCTAACTCAATGCCTCTTAATCAAAGTATAGTCCAAAACTTGACTAGAATGAACATTCGTTCTATTAATTATTTTGTCAAAGTCAAAACTAGGGGGGTATTGATAATGATTCATTCTCAAAAGATGAGAAGTTTTGCACTTTCAACCATGGCCGCTTTAATTCTTGGTGGCTCAGTTGTCAGTAATGTTTCAGCTGATGAAACCTGTATGTCACCTTACATGGCAAAAATAACGGGACAAGAGGACTTCGTCTATGTGTGGACACTTGGTGATAAGGGTTTGGGTGATGGCCAAGATAAGCTAGTCACGGTGGACGTTAATCCCAAGTCTAAAAACTATGGCAAGGTCATTAATTCTTTGTCAGTAGGTGGTAGGAACGAAGCCCACCATTCTGGCTTCACAGATGATCGTAAGTATCTCTGGGCTGGTGGTTTGGACACAAATAAGGTGTTTATTTTTGACGTGCATACAGATCCATCAAAACCGACGCTCCATAAAGTGATAACAGATTTTGTTTCGAAGAGTGGTGGTGTCGTTGGACCTCATACTACTTATGCTTTGCCGGGCAGAATGATGATCACTGGTCTATCCAATAATAAAG
>Ga0255751_10006055_pt1 | contig 10705 bp, 7 predicted proteins | sample 071ome_20_FD_179951 | JGI IMG/M metagenome (GOLD analysis project Ga0255751, IMG submission 179951) | Coastal salt marsh microbial communities from the Groves Creek Marsh, Skidaway Island, Georgia - 071412BT metaG (version 2) | ecosystem: Environmental > Aquatic > Marine > Intertidal zone > Salt...
TCGGCCACCTCAGAAGTTAATATCACAGCTAACCCGATTAATCAGACTGGAAAATATGCTTACGAAGATGGTACTCATGTATATATAGAGGCAGAGCAAGGTAACTTATTCAATACCCCGGCAAAATGGACTTATTCATTAAGAGAGCATGGTGGCTATACTTATCCAAATTCTGAAACAGGAGAGCCAATTATTCTCGATGGGGGGTGGTACGACAATAGAATCAAAACTTGTCGTTCAGCGGATCTGAACGGCGATGAATACCCAGATGTTGTGGCACAATCAGTGTGGACTTGGCAAGCTCAGCCTACTTCGCAACCTGAAGATATGTTAAACCCAGAAAGAAGACCCAGAGTTCATTTCTTTATAAATGACGGCCAAGGCAAATTTAGTGATGCTCAAGATATTATATTAGGCGAAGACTACTATCGCATGAATACCTATAAAGACCTTGCAATTGGAGATCTAAATAATGATGGCTTAGACGATATAATCACTCCCTCTGGTTCTGGTGGGGGATTGCTTTGGCAAGTAGTAGATGATGGAATTCTTCTGCTAATGAGTAATGTTGAGGGTAAGTACGAGGATAAAACCAGCCTTATAAATTTTCCAAGAATTACTAGAGATAGGGGCGATTTTACTGAAGAAGTTTTAGGTTTAGGAGGAGCTGAAGGCATTGGGATTATTGATGTGAATAGCGATGGCTGGAAAGACATAGTAATGTTTACGATTGCACAACCGGAACAAGGCTACAGATTTCCATTGGTCTTAATAAACAATGAAGGGAAATCATTCGAGCCATGGGATAGATATAAAAATGATGACTCTCCTTTCTTGTTTACCGAATGGGTTGCTATGAGAGACGCTCAAGTTGCTGATTTTGATAATGATGGCGATGAAGATATGTTTTTACTATGCTATACCGATTGCTGGAGAGAGAGCTCTTCACTATATGAGGCTGGTAGCAATACAGGCTTTGTCTTAATCAATGATGAAGGAGACTTTAATAAAGAAAATATTGTGCATTTTCCAGAGGGCACTCTATCTGATGTAAATAAAAACGATGCCATGTCAGTCGGCGATATCAATGGCGATGGTTTGGTCGATGTGGTTATAGCACAAGGCAAAAGCGACCCATACTATGTTTCTAGAAACATTCAAATTCTTATTAACAATGGTGAAGGTTTTAGTGATGAGACTGAGATAAGAATTGAGAATCTACGAGACGATTACAATGGTCATCCAGAGGGAAATATATTTCTCATTGATTATGACAATGATGGTGATTTGGATATTTTTGATTATCAGGACAACGTCAAAAATGGTTACTCCTCAAGCAACAATAATGCTCCTACCGAAGAAGATAAGAAATTTCCTTATTGGAAAAATGGTGGCGCTCTTTTTATAAATGATGGCGAAGGTATTTTTACTTATCAGGAAGAGGATATAACTACTACCGGTGAGCTGCCAAATTTATTCGAGTCATGGAAGATGACGACCTTTAATGAGCCATATCATGTTTGTCCAGTCGATTTTGGTGAGGGCTATGGATATGGTTTTGGTTTTTCTGGTGGTCCAGGAGAAGAAGCGCCTAATGTCAGTCCACCAGAAGGCGAACCCTATGTTGATTACAATGTCGAGGGCTTTGCTTTTGGTAGAAAGGTCAGCAACCAAGATAATTTCAGACAGGAGTAATTATGCAGAAATTTAAAAATATCCTATTTGTAATCATCAGCACACTAGTGCTCGCCAACTGTGGTGGCGGTGGTGGTGGCGGTTCAGAACCGGCACCTGTACCAGTGCCAACCCCTGCCCCAGCATCAACAGCGTCATTAAGCATCGAATCTGAGCTGGTCCCTTTTGAAGGTAGCGTTACGCTATCGTGGAGCTCTACTAATGCAACATCTTGTACGGCAAGTGGTGACTGGGAAGGAACGAAAGCTCTATCGGGGGAAGAAACATTTCAGACACCCAGAATGGGTATTTTAGAATTTGGTATTGAGTGTAGTAATTCGTCTTCATCAGCTTCAGCTGAAGTCAAAGGCGTAGGAATGATAAATTTTGAAAACTTTTACTTTGAGCAAAAGGGTGAGGTTTTTACATTTAATACAGGAAACAATGCTGCTGTAGATTATGGGTTGCCACAAAGAATACAACCGGTAGATTTAAATATGGATGGAATAGATGACTTAGTAATGTTCCCAACTGGGTTTTGGGAAGGCGAAGATCTACCTGTAAGAGCATTTATGTATGAAAATAATAACTGGGTAGAGAAAGAGGATATATTTACAGAGACCATAGTCTCTGGAGTCAATTTTAACCCATTGATTGGTGATTTTAATGGTGATGGCTGGAATGACTTTATTGTTCCAGATCAGGGAAAAGAAGTAGGAAATGAAGGGACCGGAACTCCTGCTGAAGAGATTGATTTCCAATACGGTAAAAGGATATACCTTCTTTCAAATGGTGATGGTACATATTCACCTGCCTTTGACAACTTACCAGATAATAGGAAGGTTTTTAACCACAATGCAGGCATTGGAGACATTGATGGAGATGGTTTAGATGATCTAATCTTTTCTGTTATTGGCGATGAGAACCCACCAACTGATGAACTAGGATCAATTCTATATACAACGGCAGTTGCCTATTTAAATAATGGAGATGGAACATTTAGAATACCCGATCCCATTGGTGAGCTTCCATACAGAGTAAATGAATTCTATCTTGTGCCTGGCGGTGGCAATATTATTGATATAAACAATGATGGTAGAGGTGAAGTTATTCTTCATGGCAATGGATCAGAAGATAATAGCACCCTATACCCTACTAGCTCTGATACTCAAGTTATTAAGATTTTTGAATATGGTGAGTCTGAAGGATTCCAAGAAATAGCCTCACTTGACCAGTCTCCATCTATGAACGAACAATGCACAGATTGGCTGGCAACACGCATCATAGAAGTGGATCTTGATGGTGATCAATTTCGTGACTTTGCTGCAGGCTGGGAATGGTTGGGTGTTCAGGAGTGTCCTGGAGATATTTATTGGGATTTTCATCAAAACAATGGAGATGGTACTTTTACAAACGTAACTGCAGACACCACTTTAACAAAACATCAGGTAGATGAATCTTTTGAGACCATATATTTTATTTCCAATGATATAAACGGAGATGGAACAATGGATCTTGCAAATCAAACAAATGGAAATTTGCGATTGATGAGCGAATGGGAGAACGATTTCATCTTAGTAAAATCTGATGAAGACGATCAGCCAACCTATACGCCTGGGAATGTAATTGTAAATGAAAGTGAGAGTCTTACAGACGTTGTTTCTAGCTCGGATCTAGGTTCAGTAAATAGCGGACAATTTTGGCCTGTATGGTTAAATTTAAACCAGGACGATCAATTGGATTTTATGATTGTTAAGAGTCACGATTGGGATAATGGAGACCCAGGAGAAGCAAGAAATGTCGACATTTCTGCAATTAAATTCCTTTCAGACCCAAAATTTACAATAAGACATGTAAGAGTGGTTTCAACCGAAGATGGCAATAAGTATGAAATTTGCACATTAGATTTTGTGAAAAATGGTGATAAAGCCTGTGAGCTAACCCCATCGTTAACCTTGCGACGCGATAGAACATACGTCTTTACCATGACAACTTCTAATTATGAGGATCACCCATTTACATTTTCTTCAACTAAGGATGGAACACATGGCGGAGGAGAAAACTATACATCTAGAGTTTATATAGATAATGATGATGAGCTTGATTCAATTGTTGCCATCACTATACCAAGCGATGCTCCAGATGAACTTTATTACTATTGTGAAGTGCACTCTGGCATGGCCAATGATGCAGTCCTGACTATTGTTGATTAATTTCTAGATGAATTTTAGATGAAAAAGATACTGACAATTCTTAGTGCAATAATTTTAACCAACTGCGGCGGTGGCGGTGGCGGTTCAGAACCGGCACCAGTACCAACCCCTCCTCCAGCTCCGTCAACAGTTAGTTTTTCAGCAGATGTAGAAGAAATATACATACATAATACTGCTATTCTTACTTGGTCATCTGCTAACGCCACATCTTGTACTGCTTCTGGAGATTGGGAAGGTTCTAAGGAACTAACTGGCACAGAAGAATTAGTTCTAAAAGAAGCAAAAGAATATACCTTTGGTATGCGATGCAATTCCTCAACATCTAGTGCAGAACAATCTGTAAATATAGTTGCGATTTCGCCATATGTATATGATGAGAGGTGGTCGGAAAGAGAGACACACTTAAACACACTTCAAGAACATTTCAAAAACCCAGTAGGATTTAATTTAGAGAAAATTTGGTTTAACACTTTAAGCATCCCAAATAAAAAGTTTAGCACCAAAAGGGAAGATTACTTTATCGAGGATGAGAACTTCAGGGGAACTGTTGGTTATGATACTTGGCTTAACTTTAATGAAAAACTTTATTTTTTTAGCTGTAACTGGCACTCATCCTTGGCGAGTGAAGGTGGTTTAAAAGTATTTATTCTCGATAACGGCAATGTGGAAGATTTTATCTACAAAGAGGTTGAGGGTTGCACACATCCATTTAATCTAAAAAATAGTGACGGGACCTACACATCGGTCTTCCTAGGTGTTGATGAAGGGAAACTTGGTAGAGTTGATGGGGAACCGACAAGCCCATCCTACATTTTTAAACCAGAGGACAATAGTTTTATAGACATGAACCTGAGATTAGGCGCGCATGGCCCCAGTGTGTTCGATTATGAGCAAGACGGCGATCAAGATATCATTACCAATGATTATGGCACATCTGTAACTGATGGTTTTGTAAGTGGTTGTCCGCCCGAATTAATCCTAAGAAATGATGGAAACGAAATATTCAAGCCTGTAGAGATATATCTGCCAGGTCAGCCACAATCAGGTGCGTGTATTGGTACGCAGTCAGCTTCAGCATTTTATGATGAAAATAGCAATTTAAATGTTGTGTATACAGATTTTGATATAAAGGATCTTCAAGACAATGAATGGGATATAAATTTAGAGCGAAATATTATTGTCACAAGAAATCCAAACACTTTTGAGGTTATTGATGTTGTTGAGCTGCCACAACCATATAATGAGGTGAATTTTACAGATTTAGAGTTCTACGGCCCTGGCGCCGAAGGCAGATGGGGCCTTTCTCATGACCCTAGATCGACTGTTATTGATCTTGATTACGATGGAGATATGGATATCATCGTCTCAAATCAAAGTTATTGGCGTGAAAAAAATGCTTTTCCTCAAATTCTCATTAATCATGATGGCGAATATGTAGATGAAACTGACGAAAGATTATTTAACTGGAACATTAAAGTAGGAAACTTTCACAGGTGGAATTTTGTTGATGTGAATAATGATGGTTATCTTGATATTTCAACATCAGATGGATGCGACCGCTTTTTTACCGACATAGATGGAAACGTTCTTGATGTTCCAGCTTATCTTGGTTGCGAGCGCAGAGTAGCTATTAATGATGGTGATGGTCATTTTGTAGAAATAATAGGGCCATCACAAATTTACCAAATTACAAGCACGCAAGGTGAGGTAGAAGAGCACAAGGTAGGAATCGTAAGAGCAATCTTTGGAATGGATGAAAACAAAAACTTATTTTGGGTATATCTTGATGGCAAGGATTGGAGAAATGGTTATACACCTGATGGGGAAGCTGAAATCTTCACAGTTAGTTTAGAAGGCACCTTAAGCACTGGTCCTAACGGCATTGATCCTGCCATAGTCGGGGAGCCAGGATACAACGAATTTTATTATCTCTTGCATAATGAATCAGCCCGTGAAGCTGTAATGTCAGGAGAGTATGAAAATGGACTTGAGCACTATATTGCTGTGGGTAAAGAAGCTGGATTATTGCCAAATGCTAAGTCAACTAGTGCAGTAGTTGTTGAATCATACAATTCAAACCCACAACACACAATTAATTAGTCTTTAACTTTGCCGCAGACTTGGCAGGTTTGGCCTTTAGAGAGATAAACCCCACCACAGCTGGGGCTTAGGGGTTTGTTTTTTAGGATTAGACCTATCCCCATGCCAGCAATGGACAGGGCTACAACGATGATGGCTAAAATGGCGTTGGTCATGGGAATATCTTACCCCAATTGCTTGATTGCTTCGAGCTCCCATCAGGGAGGATAAAAAATACCGCCAAATCGTTAGCTTCTGCTAATGCTATGCCCTCTTCTGCTCCGGCGACGTACATTGCCGTTGCCCAGGCATCAGCGCTAGCTGTATCCGCATCGGCCACAGTTACAGAGACGATATCTCTGGGGCCAGCACCCCAGATGTGACCAGGCTCACGATATTCACCAGAAGTAGCCACTGAAATACCTGTTTCAGGGACTTTAAAGGCCATATAAGCGCCGTTTTCATCTTCAGAGGGTATTTCTACGCCAAAGACCCATGGCTGGCTGTATTTTGACCCTTTTGCGCTTATTTCTCCCCCTATTTCAACGAAGTAATTTGTGATGTCATTTTTCTCCAATAGCTCAGCAACCTTATCCACGGCATAACCTTTGGCAATACCAGAATAATCAAGCCCCTCCTCTGAGACTGGGTCGAATGTCCCCTCGCTTTGCGCTGCGACAACAAAAGCCAGATTGTAGACGTTTTCAAAATCGCGCGACCAGCCTTCGATGCTTGGGTTGGCATTGTACCTTTGTATTTCAGTATCTGGTTTGTAGGTCGAAAAGATTAGGTCCAAGCGGTTTAATTCATCAGCAACTAAATTTTGCATGGTATTTGGATCAATGTTTTCGGTGTATTTGACTGAGTAAGTTGTACCATAGATGGCGCCAGTGATGTTCTTTACAGTCTCATTAGCACAGGCTGAGAGTAAGACTAAAAAAGATAAAGAAAGAGCTCTAACCACCGAAATCATCAAGCATAATGTTTTCTGGCTCAACCCCCAAATCGGTGAGCATTTTAATGCAGCTTGAGTTCATGATTGGCGGTCCACATAGATAGTATTCGCAATCTTCCGGTGCTTCGTGTTTGGCAAGGTACTCGTCCTGAGTCACTTGGTGAATGAAGCCAGTTAATCCCTGCCAATTGTCCTCAGGCAAGGCATCGGATAAGGCAATGTTGAAAGAAAAGTTCTCATGCTCAGCGGCCAGTTTCTCAAATTCGTCTTGATAGAAGATCTCTTTTAAGCTTCTAGCACCGTACCAATAGGAAATTTTTCTGTTGGAATTGAGTCTCAGCAACTGGTCAAAGATGTGCGAGCGCATTGGGGCCATGCCAGCGCCACCACCAATAAAGACCATCTCATTGTCGGTTTCTCGAGCAAAGAATTCGCCAAACGGACCAAACACCTTCACCTTATCGCCTGGTTTTAAACTAAAAACATAGGACGACATTATGCCTGGCGGAAAATCAGTACCTGGCGGGGGTGATGCCACCCTAATATTAAACTTCAAAACGCCTTCTTCCAGTGGGTAATTGGCCATGGAATAGGCTCTAATAATTGGTTCTGGATTGGTTGCGACATTCTCCCAAATCTTAAATCGGTCCCAGTCCTCGTGGTATTCCTTGGCAATATCAAAATCTTTGTAGTTAATGGCTTCGTAAGCAGGTGCTTCAAGCTGCACGTAACCACCAGCTCTAAACTTGACGTTTTCCCCTGCTGGCAGCTTAAGCACCAGTTCTTTAATGAAGGTTGCAACGTTATCGTTCGATACCACTTCGCATTCCCATTCTTTCACACCAAAGACTTCATCAGGAATCTGAATCTTCATATCGCTTTTCACTGCAACTTGGCAGGACAAACGCCAGTTGTCGTTTTGCTGTTTGTAGTTAAAGTGCGATTGTTCGGTTGGCAGTATCGAGCCACCGCCTGCTGAAACTTGGCACTTGCACTCCGCACAGGTGCCACCACCTCCGCATGCCGATGCTAGGTAGATATTTTTAGCTGCTAAAGTTGATAATAATTTACCCCCTGTTGGGACAGTAATGCTCTTTTCTGGATCGCCATTGATTTCGATGGTGACATCGCCACTGGCTACCAGCTGTGATCTGGCAAACATTACAAAAGCCACTAGAAGTGAAACAATTAAAGTAAAAGTGATTATTCCTAAATAAAGATCCATTACAGCAGTATTCCTCCAAACGACATGAAACCAAAACTCATTAAACCTACGATAACAAATGTAATGCCCAATCCTCTTAAGCCCTCAGGAATATCGCTGTATTTTAGTTTTTCTCTAATTCCAGCTAGCAAGACTATTGCAAGCGCCCAGCCGAAACCGGCGCCAAAACCATAAACCACACTTTCTGTTAGGTTGTAGTTTTTCTCAATCATGAACAGAGAGGCTCCTAGAATGGCACAGTTCACCGTAATTAAAGGTAGAAAGATGCCCAATGCGTTGTACAAAGCTGGGACGTAGCGGTCTAAGAACATTTCTAATACTTGCACTGCAGCTGCGATGACCCCGATGTAGGTGATTAAGCCGACGAACTCTAGATTGGTATCGGTTAAACCTGCCCAAGAGAGCGCTCCTTCTTTTAGAACGTAGTTGTAGATTATATTATTGAGCGGCACTGTTAAGGTTAAAACTACAATGACAGCAATACCCAAACCAAAGGCTGCTTTGACCTGTTTGGAGATAGCAAAGAAAGTACACATCCCCAAAAACAAAGACAGCGCGATATTTTCAATAAAAACCGTTTTGATGAAGAGGTTCAATAAATCAGCCATCTGCTGCCTCCTTCTTAACGGTCAAAGGTTTAAAAGTATGAGCTTTAAGAGGATTCTCATTCTCCTCTACTTGGCCTTTGCTGAAGGTCCTAATGACCCAAATCATGATCCCAATGATGATAAAGGAGCTTGGTGGTAGAAGAAGAAAATTGTTAACTGGATAGCTCTCAGGCATGACTTGAATGCCAAAGAAAGTACCGGCACCAAACACCTCTCTGACTGCTGCTACTACCAGCAAGACGAAGCTATAACCAAGACCGTTACCAAAACCATCAAGGGCACTTCTCAAAGGTGGGTTCTTCATGGCGTATGCTTCTGCTCGACCCATGACGATGCAGTTGGTTATGATCAAGCCAACAAAGACGCTTAGCTGTTTGCTAGCCTCATAGGCGTAGGCTTTGAGTAGCTCATCCACAATAATCACCAATGAAGAGATAATTGTCATTTGCACAATGATTCTGATGTTGTCTGGAATGTAGGTTCTAATTAATGAGATAAAAAAGTTTGAAAGCGTTATCACCGAGGTCAAAGCTATGCACATGATGAGCGTCACATCCATTTTTACTGTTACAGCTAAAGCCGAGCAGATGCCAAGAATTTGCAATGCGATTGGGTTGTTATCAACAATTGGATCAAACAGTAACTTTTTAGTCTCTTTAACGGATAAGGCCTTCATTATGTGCTCTCCTTAAGGTTTTTAAGCACAGGACCATAAGCCTCATCACCCAACCAGTATTGAATCATGTTCGTCACCCCATTGGTTGTCAAAGTAGCGCCAGAAATACCATCTATCTCGTAATCTGAGCTTGACGTGCCCTTCACAACTTTTAGATTGACTGCTCCTGTTTCTGTAAAGATTTTTTTACCCTTCCAGCCACCTTTCCAGTTTGGATTGTCCACTTCCCCGCCCAGTCCAGGTGTTTCTTTGTGTTCGTAGTACTCAATGCCTTGGACCGTATTTAAGTCTGAAGATAAGGATAAATAACCATAAAGTGTGCCCCACAGACCATAGCCACGAATTGGTAGCACTACTTTTTCGATGTCATCGTTATTGTCGCGCCACAGGTAGACTGGACCAATATTTTCTTGTCGTTTTAATATGGCTATGTCTTTATCTTTTGGGACTGGTTGTGAAGTTGATGGAGTATTAGCTGCTTTAATATGATCGTATTTAGCATCGACATCAACAAATTGTCCTGTAGTAAAATCGACGTACAGCGTCTCAATTTTGCTAAACTCGAGATCCACATTGTCTGTAACGATCCCAGCGGCTGCTAAGATCTTTGTTTTTTTCTCGTTTTCGACGTTTAAATTTTGTTCTGCTCGTACCGAGACCGCGGTTATAGAAACTATCACAGCGCATGCAATGCAAGCAACTAATGGAATTAGGAGCCCTCTCATGAGTTGTATCTCTCCATTCTTTTACCTGTGTTATATGATGTGACGCAAAAATCAATGGCAGGAGCCAGCAGATTGGCAAAGAGGATTGCGAGCATCATGCCCTCTGGAAAGGCAGGATTAACCACTCTGATTAATACCACCAATACGCCTATGGCAAATCCGTATATCCATCGCCCCATATTGGTTGAAGCGGCTGTGACTGGTTCTGTTGCCATGTAAACTAGACCAAAGGCAAAGCTGCCGATGGTTAGGTGCCAATACCATGGCACATCGAACATTGGATTGGTATCCGAGCCGACAAAGTTCAGTAAGCTGCTCATTAAGAACATACCAATGAGAGTGGCAAAAATAATGCGCCAGGATGCTATCTTAGCGTAGACCATATACGCACCAGCTAGCAGTATTAAGAAAGTTGACGTTTCACCAATCGAACCTGGTATTTGTCCAAAAAACGTTTCACCCCATGTAAAGTTGGCTTGCATACCAGCTAGGCCTTCAAGAGCACCAATACCTAAGGCAGTAGCCCCAGAATAACCATCTATAGCAGCCA
>Ga0255751_10006059_pt1 | contig 10702 bp, 21 predicted proteins | sample 071ome_20_FD_179951 | JGI IMG/M metagenome (GOLD analysis project Ga0255751, IMG submission 179951) | Coastal salt marsh microbial communities from the Groves Creek Marsh, Skidaway Island, Georgia - 071412BT metaG (version 2) | ecosystem: Environmental > Aquatic > Marine > Intertidal zone >...
TGAGGTAATAAAAATGAAACATACAGAAGAACAAACAGCAATCTTTGATTGCATAGAAAATACGGAGAACCACCTAATTATCAATGCAGGTGCAGGAACAGGGAAAACTACGACTATTGTTGAAGCAGCAAATCGTATTAATGGACAGAAAGCCGCTTTCTTGGCTTTCAATAAGTCTATTGCTACTGAACTGGCTGAACGACTTCCAACAGGTGTTGAAGCAAAAACTTTCCACGCTTTCGGCTTTGCTGCTATTCGTGCTGCTGGTGTCAAAACTCGCGTGAATAATTTCAAACTTAACAACATTATCAAAGAATTGCTTGGTGCTGATTATCATATCGCACCACTTAAGAAATTGGTTTCTCTTGTCAAGGGTAGTCTAATTTCACCAACTGATAGAAATGCAATTCTTGGTTTGATTGATGAATACAATATCAACTTTAATTCCGACCGTGAAGAGAATATCGCCATTCAATCTATTCCTGCTATCCTTACTCTTTGTAAGACGCAAACTCAACACATTGATTTTGATGATATGATTTGGTTGCCCATTGTTAATGGCTATCCTTTTCCAAAATACGATGTTTTGTTTGTTGATGAAGCGCAAGATTTCAATGAGGTTCAGCGTGAAATGATTTCTTTGTGCGTTAATGGTGGTCGCTGTATTATTGTCGGTGATAAAAACCAAGCAATTTACGGTTTCCGTGGTGCTGATTCTAACTCAATTGAGATGTTCCGACAACGGCTTCTCAAGACCCAACGAGAAATCAGCGAATTTCCTCTTTCAATTACTTGGCGTTGTCCAAAGTCGGTTGTTAAGGAAGCCAATCGGTATGTTGCTGAGTTTAATGCTCCTGATTTTGCCGAAGAAGGTGCAGTTATCGTAGATGCTCCGTTCAATCCACAACGAAACGATATGGTTCTTTGCCGATACAATGCTCCTTTGGTGTCTGCTTTCTATGATTTGATTTCACAGGGCAAATCCGCTTATGTGCTTGGTCGTGATATGACAAAGGGTTTAATTACTGCGGTTCAAAAGATTACTAAGAACAACCAAATGGGCGTTGAAGAGTTTGAGCAATTGTTCCAAAAGGACTTTGCTTATAATTATCAACGACTACTTAATCAAAACAAAGAGAATCAAGCGATGGCTCTTGAAGATAAGCGGGACTGTATTATGATTTTCGTTAAGAAAGCAACAACTGTTGGCGGAATTATTGAAGAGATTAAGCGTGTCTTTGACGGTAATGATGAAGGTGAAATTATGCTTTCAACCGTTCACAAGGCTAAAGGTCTTGAAGCAGATAATGTGTATATTCTCGCAACTGAGCGAATGCCTCATCCTTACGGAAACAAGGAAGAGAATAACATTTGTTATGTTGCGATTACACGGGCTAAAAAGAATTTATTCTATGTTGGCCCAAAACCAGGAATTATTTGAGGTGAATAATATGAAATATGAAGAATTTATGAAAATAACAGATAAATGGTCGGACAGCGATAAGTTGCGATTTTTGATGGAATATCCAGAATACCACGAAATGATTATGCGGTTTCTTTTGCATAATTGGCGAGATAGTATCTGTGTTGAGTTTGAACACATGACATGGTTTATTAGTGATAACCATTTGGAAAGCATAACAAACTATCCAGAAGAGGTGGAAGAATGATTACTCGTTCACATTGTCGCCATGTTGATTATGAATTAACCGCAGAAGATTTGGAATTGCATGATACTTATAATACCATCTTCCAACATTTTATTTGTTTGGATTGTGGTGCAATCGGTCATCGGACATACCGAATGCCTATTGAAATCACTTGGAATGGTAATCAAGATAAATTGCCTTTGGAGGAATAAATATGGAATCAATCGTAGCAAAGCGTGAACTCGGTAATGGCCGATGGGATAAAGCATTGAAGCGAAATATGGTTGCTCTTTCTGTTGCTGATAATTATGATGATGCTAAGGAAGAATGGATTGCTACTGGAGAAGTCTGGTGGGCAGGAAATGACGAAATTCCTGAGTGGGTTTCTAACTCGCAAATGGGAGAAGGTAAGTGTCTTTGCGGCCATATCGTTGTTTATCACTTTCAAATCGTAAATACTGAGAATGGTGTTGTTGAATGTGTTGGTAGCGACCATATCAATACCTATCTTATTATGCGAGCAATTGCAGAAGATGAAGGTATTTCAATTGATGCTATTACTGATGAGAAGATTCAAGAATGGATTGATGTGCGAACTAAATCAATGAAAGCAGAAGCATGGTGGAAAGCCAACGGTGCTGGATTTGAAATGATGTTTGATTCTGTCAAGGAACTAGATTTGTTTGTAAATGTTCGTGAAGGTAATAAGACCTTCTATGATTCTGAAACTCAATGGTATGAAACTGAAAAGTTTATTCGTAAGAGAGCAGAAGGCCAATTTGGTAGTCCTGAATATAAGATGGCTTCTATTGTTTGGCGGTGGAATCACCCCGATAACCCAAAAGCACAAATCAATACTACTGGCTATCCTAATGATAATCTAATGAAAGATTTGTCATTGTTGTATGTTACTCAAACTCAGCATTTACCTAACTTTAATCAGGCTAAGGCTCGTAGAGAAGAAAGAATTGCTGAATTAGCCGAAGCAAAAAGACTACGCTTAGAACGAATGGAACAGGAACGAATTGCCCGTGAAGAACGAGAAGCCGAGCGTTTGCGTATTTACAATCTTCCTGAAAATGTTGAAAAGCGTCGTCTTCAAAAAATTGAACAAGAACGCATCCGAGCCGAACATCAAGAGCGTTTGCGCTTACAACGCATAGAAGATGAAAAGCGTGAACAAGCACGAAGGATTCAAGAACAAATGCAACAAGAGGAAACACTTGCCTCAAATAATGCTGAGTTTGAAAATATGTGTGGCTACTATGGTATTCCTGTCTTTGATGAATCAATGGCTGGTAATGATTGGGAGAGAGAGTTTCTCTCCAGTATTAAAGAACAATTGCTTGCTGGTAGAACCATGTCTGACAGACAACTCAACACACTAAGGAGAGTCCTTGTTCAAGATAAGGCAACCGAAAAGCAGATTAACTATCTGCGTAGTCTCGGCTTTACGGGGGAAACCTCAACCCTCACTAAACTGCAAGCAAGCAAATTAATTGAGGAATATATTCAATAGGTGGAGGTTCGCAGTCAATCTCGTTGTCCACCTTTGAAACCGCAGGTTTAAAAGTAAAAATCATTCTTTCTGTTCGGCCATAGTAATGGTTTTCCTGCACCTACTCACAGGGGTTTTTCCAGTAAAAACGGCACTTCTTTACCTCATCGGAATAATAGATTTGTTCTCTATGAGCCGTTTTCCCCGCCCTTTAGGGGTTGCTAATAATGAAATTAATGAAAGATATAATTCCTGCCCATTCACAGCGTTTATACAAAAAAGAGTTTTTGTTGCGAAGTTGTTGGGCAGAAAAGAACAGAAAAAGAATATTTAAAGAACTAAGGAGTTTAGGAATGCCTCCGTATCAAGCATTCCAAATATCAATAAAAAGGATGTATGAAAATGAATGAAGAAATTAAGAGAAAGATGTGGGAGTTGCTTGATTATGCGACTTCTACTTTGAAGCACTATGATAAAGGAGATGAACATTGGAAAGTTACGCTTTCCTTGGCTCGCCATGAAGCATTAGAATTGCTAAGATTGACTGAATCTTTAAATGAGGAGGAATAATTATGGAAGATGACTTTATTACTATTGAATGGGGAAATACGATTCATAACGACAACACTATCCACAAGCGAACTATTTATCAGTTTGATACTGTTAATGGTTTCCGAACTGCTTGGGAAAACCGAAATCGTTTGGCTGATTGTGAATATGAAGCAAACACTAAAGAATTGACTATTACTGCCCGTGAATGGGTAAATGTTGATGAATACTTTGCTATGCTGGAGGAAGAAGAATGAATCACGATGAAAGAATCGGAAACGAAGTTATGTCAATGACTGTGGCGGAAATGGCCGAACTACCAGCCATTGAATTGGTTGGATTGATTTTAAATCTTCGGTTTAAACTGCGAGCCATCATGGAGGAACAATAATGAATATCTTTGCACTATCACGAAACCCTGTTGAAGCGGCACATCAAATGATTGATAAGCATATTATCAAGATGCCTACTGAAACCTGTCAAATGTTGCATACTAACATTCTTTATATGCAATATGTCAAAGAACACGGTGAAGAACCTCAATTGAAAGACCTTAAGGCTTTTCACCTCGCCACCGAGTCCAATTTAATGAAGCCAGCCATGCTAAATCACCCCTCAACCATTTGGGCGAGGCAAACTTATGCTAATTGGAACTGGCTTTATGAACATGGCTTGGCTCTTTGTGATGAATACACTTATCGTTATGAGAAAAAGCATGGAACTCTTCAAAGAATCCTTGATTGTATTCCTTACTTTGATGTGGTGTTTGAACACCCGTTTGAAAAGAAGAAATTACAACCCGTAACGATTGCTATGGACGATATGTTTCGTATTCCTAATGAAATGAGTATTCCTAATTGGGAACATACGATTAAATCTTATCGCCACTATTACCTTGAGGGCAAGTGGCGTATTGCTGAATGGCGCAAGAACCGTCGTCCTGAATGGTTTCCTGCAAATCATTATGCAAAGAAATATAATGTAGGTGTTCGTGCCTACAATGCCCGCAAACCACGATACCCACAAAAACTAATGGAGGAATAAATATGAAAGATAGACTAGAACGATTGAGAGAACTATATATGAATGAATTTATGTCAAGTCAAGTAGCAATTGATTTTGAATTGACTTTTGAAGAGCATTTGTTGCTTATGCGTGAAGGTGCAGAACTCGCCTTTAATGCTCTGATGGAATTAAGTGGAATGAAAACTGACTTTGACTTTTTCTATTCAACAAATGGTTTAACTGAGGAGGAATAAGAATGAAAATTAGAACGCCACGACGATGTATTGCTTGTAATGTAGTAGTGAATAGAAAATATCCCTATTGCTTTACTTGTTTAAATGAATTAGAAGATAAACACGGAGATGAATTGTAATGTATAGTGAACTAGAAGACACAGTTATTCAAGCCCTACAAAAAGAGTTTGGAATGATTTATGAAGAAAATGAAGAACATATTGTTATGGAAAAGGTAAGGATTGCCCGTGATTTTTATGAAAGGGCAACCGATGATTTCCGAGTGAATCAGTCTGCTCAAAACTACAACCATCTAATTGTTGCTATGGTTTCTTTACAATACTGGAATCAAAAGAAAGTTCGTCTATTCTCAACTAGGGAGGACTTTTGAATGTGTGGTGCAATTTCAACCCCCTGTGAAACAGAAGGTTGTGAACGATTTACTAAGGAGGTTTATTGCTTTAAATGTAAAGCAAACATGGCTCATCCAACAGGTGTTTAAAATGGATTGTAAAAAATGTCAAGGAACGGGATGGTATAAAGTCCCAAATGTCCGTCTTGAAATTATGGAGAATGTTGAATGTATGGATTGTTTAGCACATGAAAACTTCAAAGACCATTTGAAAGGCGAATTGTCCCGACTTCTAATCAACACAAGCCAACAGAAACTTGCTCAAATTGTAGCACAGTTGATTGTTAATTCAGTTGATAGGAACGAGAATGACGACATTCAACGAATTGAGAGTATAATTCATACGAAAAACACAATGAACGCTCTCACGCTTGCAGAAGCGTATTCACAATAAGGAAATGGCTCACATGGGCGTATGGTGTAATAGGATAGCATTTTGGCCTTCTAAGCCGAAGATTCGGGTTCAAATCCTGATACGCCCGCCATTTTCTGTTGTTGAACCAACTTTTAGACAAGACCGCCGCCATGTTTGGGTTTTTTATATACTCTCGGCTGTTGGTCTTTTCAACCAAACCAATTAAAAAATAAAGAGGTAATAAAATGTATAGTGAACAAGAAACAATGCAAACCGTGATTCTTAATATCCTTTTGAATCACGAAAGAGTTACGAATGAAGATTGTAAAAACGCTTTACTTCATGCGAATCTTATTAAGCCAACAACCAATGATATGAATAATACTATTCGTGCATTATTTATTTCCTTGAAAAGATTTTTCAAGGAATATGATATTTCGTTGTATGGTGGTTTTTTAGATGTAAAAGATAATGTTAAGTATTACAAAGCAACAGAAGAAGCAGTTGAGTTTTGTAGCAAGATGCTATTACAAGAAATGTATGACGAAGATGGACAATTAATTGGGTGTTTCTTTCAACACCCAATTGCACTTAAAAAAGAAAGGATGGAATTAATATGAATGAAATAAAACCAAAAGTAGAATTTAGAATAATTGACGCAGAAGATATGCCGCCAATGGTTATATCACAGAATGAAAATGATGAACCGAAGGTAGTGATTAATACTTATCACCGACTTTGGTTAAGTCTTAACCGACGATTGATTGCAGGTATCATTGATGCTTTGCCTGAAAAACTAGATATGATTCTCTCTTCATATCTTAGAGAACAACGAAACTTTGAAAAAATGGATAGGGAGGAATAAATATGGCTGGAATACAAAAACAATGCATTGTTTGTGATGAATTTTTTATGAGTAGAACGATTAAGTCGGCAAGGTGGGAGAAAAAATGCCCAACTTGTTATGGGAAACAAAAACAAACAAGTGTTATTGCACAAGCACAAAAGAGACAAAGCAACTTTGATGCTTCTGTTCGTAGGGATATTGAAAAGTTGTATGCAAAAGTCTCTGACATTGATGTTCTGATAAGTGCAGAAATTAGTAATGCTTTTGCCTCATTATCAGACAATCAATTGTTTGATAAAATCCATCAGCAGATGGAACAAACTCTTAGTGAAAGACTCAAAGAAATCAAAGAAGAGAACGATAAGTTCAAAACTAAGATTCAGAGTCAATTGGTTACTTTGAACAATAAAATTGTAAAAATTATGCAGGAGATGGAAGAAAATGATTAAAGGATTGATTAAAGGTATTGCATATACCGCAGGTGCATTAGCATTGGGCGGGATTGGCGTAGCCATCGTAGCCCATATTGCAGAACGGGACTACCCTTTGGAGTAAGTGGACTCCTTTATATACTTTGGAAGAGTAGAGAAAACACACATCAGGAGATGATATTATGATTAAGTTAAGAATTATGAATGAAACTGGACACACAGAAGTTGTTCTCGCACAAAGCGAGGTTATTGATGAAATTGACCGACACCCTACCCATTGGGTCTTTATTGACGGAGAAATGGTTAGCCGAGAATCTATCGGTGAAATTAACTGGGAAACGGTTCAATCTGTTGATTTGACTCCCGCAATCGTTGGAGGGTGCTATTGAAATTAGTGTAATTTCTTTACTCTTCCAAACCGCATTTTGGGGGTAGCGTGGGGTTAATCCTCCCTGCGCTATCCCCTTTTTCGGGTGATGCAACCCGATTTGATTAATTTTATCAACCAAAATGGATTAAAAATAATGCTAGACCTTAAAGGATGGAAATTAGCATCCTGTATTCAGATAAACGGTTTAGCAGTAGTAAAACCTGACTTCTATCCCGCCCGTCATGTCCTCGCTATGGGGACGAGGGGCTACATTTATGCCGAAGGGCAGACTCGGATTGAATACGCAGGGCAGACATTTTCATCCACAGAAGAATTGCTTTTTTCTTGTGGAAAAGATGCTATTCTGAATTTTAAGGACTGGGTATTCCTTGAAGAAATGGAGTGGGTAATAACCGATGGAACTAATTGGTTATCTTCTTTCTCTAATCTTTCTGAATTACCTAAACGAAGTAAATATAGGTGTTAAACATGACTCAAGCCCCAAACAAAAAGATTTTATCAGACATTACTGTGCATATGAAATACGCAAAATACAACCCTGAACTTCTCCGCCGAGAGACTTGGGATGAAATTGTTGAGCGAAACATGGAAATGCACATTAAAACTTATCCCCAATTAGAAACAGACATTAGAGAAGTTTATACTCACTTTGTCAAGACTAAGAAAGTTTTGCCTTCTATGCGCTCAATGCAATTTGGCGGTAAGCCGATTGAAATTAGCCCTAACCGTGTTTATAACTGTGCTTATATGCCTATTGATACTCACATCGCTTTTAGTGAAGCCATGTTCCTATTGTTAGGAGGAACAGGTGTAGGATATTCAGTTCAACGACATCATGTTGAATTGATGACTCCTATTCAACATCCTAACCCAAATCGCCAACGACGATATTTAGTTAATGATTCAATAGAAGGTTGGGCTGATGCAGTAAAAATTCTAATGGAATGTTATACGGGTATAAGAACATCTACTCCTACATTTGATTATTCTGATATTAGACCAAAAGGTTCTCTTTTGAAAACTTCTGGCGGAAAAGCCCCAGGCTCACAACCATTAAGAGAATGTCTTGTTAAAATTGAAGGAATGCTTCAAAACATTCCTAATGGTTCTGTATTGAAACCTATTCAAGCACATGATATTATGTGTCATATTGCTGATGCTGTTCTTAGTGGGGGTATTCGTCGTGCGGCCATGATTAGTTTATTTTCAGCAGACGACCATGAAATGATTGCTTGTAAATCTGGTAATTGGTGGGAAAACAATCCACAAAGAGGCAGGGCAAACAATTCAGCAGTATTGCTACGCCATAGAGTAACTAAAGACTTCTTTATGGATTTGTGGAACAGAATTAAAGCATCTGGTTCTGGAGAACCGGGAATTTATTTCAATAATGACAAAGATTGGGGAACAAACCCCTGTTGTGAAATTGCTCTCCGACCATATCAGTTTTGTAACTTAACTGAAGTAAATGCTTCAGACATTACAGACCAAGCAGATTTAGAATCAAGAGTTTCTGCCGCCGCTTTCCTTGGAACGCTTCAAGCAGGATATACTGATTTTCATTATCTCCGTGAAGTTTGGCGAAAGAATACAGAAAAAGATGCTTTGCTCGGAGTTTCTATGACTGGTATTGCTTCAAATGTTGTTGAGCATTTAGACTTAGAAATGGCCGCCTATGAAGTTAAAAAGGAAAACGAAAAGGTTGCTAAGTTAATTGGTATTAATCCTGCTTCACGAACCACCTGCGTTAAACCTGCTGGAACGACTTCTCTTGTTCTTGGGACAAGTAGTGGGATTCATGCTTATCACGATGAGTATTATATTCGCCGTCTGCGTGTTGGTAAGAATGAAGCAATCTATGGTTATCTCGCAACCAATCATCCCGAATTGGTTGAGGATGAGTTCTTCAATCCGCACGAACAGGCTGTTATTTCAGTTCCTCAAAAAGCACCAGAAGCAGCAATTACTCGCCATGAATCAGTATTTGATTTATTAGAAAGAGTGAAAAACTTTAGCATTCGTTGGGTTCGTGCAGGACATAATGATGGGTTGAATACTCACAATGTTTCTGCTACTATTTCTATTAAAGATGATGAATGGGAAACAGTTGCCGATTGGATGTGGCTTAACCGACATTATTATAACGGACTGTCTGTTCTTCCATACGACGGAGGCACATATACTCAAGCACCTTTTGAAACCTGCGATAAAGAAACATATGATAAATTGACTGAAACACTACAAGATGTTGATTTGACTTTGATTCAAGAATTGCAGGATGATACAGACCTTTCAGGCGAAATTGCCTGTGCTGGCGGTGCTTGCGAAATCTAAGGTGATTAAATGAAACTCTTCAAATCGTTTGAAGAGTATTTAGAAACAGTAATATTAATGATTAGAGATTTGTCAGACGACTCTCTTAAAAGAATAAACTTAGCAATAAATGTCTGTGATTCATACATGGATGAGAATGAAAAAATGTTTAGACTAAATACTACATTAAAAGAATGTTTTTGGGAAATTGAGGAAGCCATCTTTTGTGGCTTTCACAAATACCTAATAGAACAAAGTGCTAAGACTAAAGAGTTGGTTGATTATCATAGAGTCAATTGCGAAGGAATAGATTGTAAAATCTGTAAATCAAAAGAATTAACAATAAACAGAATGAGGAATTTAAATGAGAGAACACGACCCAAATTATATTCTCAATAAGAGAAACAATAAACAAATAGCCACACGATGCCGTGTGTGCGGTGGGCAACTTATGGTTGCTGATGAAATTAAAAAAGAAATTCACAATAAATGTGATAATGATGATAAAAATGTATATATGATGTGATAAAATGAAATTAAATATATCAGTTCCCGACGATTCCAACAAATATTATAGTTGTGATATTACCTGCGAAACTTTTAGTTTTCCTGAACTCAAAACCGTTTCTTATATAAGAGCCGCAAAAGACCCTGTTCAAGCGGGCTTAGAATTATTTTGGAAAAACATTATTTCTCCAAGAAAAAAACGGACTTATCATAGTCTAAGACAGCAAATACATTTTGCTGACCAGTTTCATCATATTGTGTTCATTGAAGAATGTCCTATTGTTCTTTCAAGAGAAGGTATTCGCTACCACTTGAACGGTAAGGCTTACAGTTTAGCAACTATTTGTTCTGCTTTGGCTAGAATTACTTTCAAGGCTTGTTTTGAAAAAGATGGTGCTAAACTTCTTTCTTCTCTTTATTCAACTCTTGATTTACCTGAAAATGTTCTATATTGTATTGAAAACCGAGCACCTTTTCATTTCTTTGTTGATTTTGAAAAACAAGATGTTCGT
>Ga0255751_10006063_pt1 | contig 10700 bp, 14 predicted proteins | sample 071ome_20_FD_179951 | JGI IMG/M metagenome (GOLD analysis project Ga0255751, IMG submission 179951) | Coastal salt marsh microbial communities from the Groves Creek Marsh, Skidaway Island, Georgia - 071412BT metaG (version 2) | ecosystem: Environmental > Aquatic > Marine > Intertidal zone >...
ATTATTTAACAAGTAAGAAAAAGTACATAGGTGATATGTCAAAAAATATTATGGGTACTGAACACAAAGAATACAAAACACCTATTCATAGGTTTAGTCAAATATCAGATTGGGCATTTGATATAATAAAAGAAACTTTCCACACACGTCAGAAAATTTTTATTGAGGGTTACTCCTTTGGTTCTAAAGGTAGAGGTATTTTTCAAATAGCCGAAAATTGTGGTATATTAAAGTATAGACTACAAGAGTTTGGTGTTGATTATGAAACATTAGTTCCAAGTGTAATTAAAAAAAGCGCTACAGGTAAAGGTAATGCTGATAAAGATATGATGTATGAGGCATTTGAGAAAGAAACTAAAATTAATTTAAAAAAAATATTTGATACAGAAAAGGTGGGTAACCCCATTTCAGATATTGTAGATAGTTATTTTATACAAAAGGTTGGTTATGATAATTTATTGTGCAGCTGATAGAATTTATTTTGATTTATATTTTGACCTATGGGAAAAACAAACAAGTAAAATCTATCCTGAATTAAGAAGACATATAGCATTACATAATCCTACAGATAAACAAAAACAAAAGTGTTATGACCATATGATTGACTTTAATGATGTTACAGAATGGTTTCCAGAAAATCCTACAAAAAATCATTTTTACCTATTGCGTTGGTTATATCTACCATATCTCTATCAACAAAATATTTTAGAAACACAAATTAATTGTTTACCTATAAAAGAAATGAACTTACCTACAAAACTAGAGGTAGACCAATGGCGAATATCAAGGCCAAAAAGAGGTAGTCTTGGTGGTGTATCAGCAGCTATATTTACACCAGAAGCCGCAAAAAAAGTTGTAGACCAAGCAATGTTGATGTTGAAAAATCCACCCGAATCCGACCACCCTATGAATATGTGGCAGATAGAAAACTTAACCCAACACCAAGAAAAGTGCGAACATCAAATTAAAGAAATAGATTTATTACCAGAGGCAGTTTTACCTGATTATACATATTGGATAACAGCTAGAACATCTAACACTTGGTCGCATAATAAAAAACTGGAGGCATTGAGAAAGTTTATATGATATTATTTACAGATAAAAATATTGGTTTTGTACACATACCAAAATGCGGTGGCACTAGTGTTACCAGCCAAATTAGAAAACTTAAAAAGGATTGGATTGAAATAGAAGGAATCCATACATCACCAAAAAGAATTTTAGATTTAGGATATGATGTAAAAGGATGGATTTTTCAAGTAAGAAATCCATATACAAGATTTGTAAGTGCCTATAATCAATTGATTAAAGAAATTAAATCAATTAGTTTAAGTGATATATTAAATTATATGACAGATGAACCTGACGCAAATTTATGGTCATTAGAAAAAAAAGGTCATAGAATTTTGTTTAGAAAACAATCATATTGGTATATTTCAAATATGCCTTTTTTTAAATTAGAAGAAAAGAGTATTTGGAGTTATTTAAATTTAAAAGAAGCTATAAGTAATAGTAACTCTATAAAAAACAAAATTGAGTTAAATGATAAACAAAAAGAAGTTATATATAATTTTTATAAAGAAGACTTTTTAACATTTGGATATAATAAATGAAACTAACAGTAATATTACCATCAGCAGGAAAAGGTACAAGATTAAATCTACCATATCCTAAAGAGATATTAAGATTAGATAATGACAATGCATTAATTGACAATTGTTTTAATTTTTTCAAAGATTATGGTAGAAACCAGGTAGAGTTTGTTGTAGTTATAAATGAAGATAAGACAGATTTAATTAAATATCTTTCAAAGTATAAAGACAGATATAATATATCTTTTGTTTTTCAAAATCCTAGTGAGAAAGAATATACAGGTGCTATTAAAAGTGCTAGTCATTTATTTGGTGAACACAATTTAGTATTATTACCTGACACATTAATGAAGTTACAACCTGGCAAAGATTTGTTTACACTTGTAACTGAAGCATTAACTGAAACTGGTTTTAGTTTTTTAGTTAAGAAAGAAGATAGTAAAGAAGTTTTAAAAACAAAAGGTGCGATCTATGTAAACACCGAGGGTAACGTTGTAGAGTATGAAGATAAACCTATAGATAAAGTTGAAATGTATAATGCCTTTTGGTGTGCCTTTGCTTTTAGAAAAAGAAACTTTTTTGAGTGTATAAACTTTATGGAAAAGTCAACACTTAAAATGAAACATACACAAAACGAAATAACACAAACACCAATATTTGGTAGTAAAGTAATTGAAGTTGCAGACTATATTGATTTAGGCACTTGGCCTGAAATTAGGAGATTATTGATTAATTATGAAAAAAATAGTAACTGATTGTGATGGTGTTCTTTTAGATTGGGCATTTGCTTTTGATGTCTGGATGAGAGAACAAGGTTATTTTAGATTACCTAATACAGACCATTACTTTGACCAATCAAAAAGATATGGAATACCTGAAAAAGAGGCATTAGAACAGGTGCATATGTTTAATCAAACAGGCGCATTAGGTTTTATACCAGCTTTTAAAGATAGTGTTGAATATGTAACTAAACTTGCAAATGAGGGTTGGAGATTTGATGTTATTACTATGATTGGTAAAGACAAATATGCTCATAGATTAAGAGAAATAAACTTAAAACATTTATTTGGTGATGTATTTGATAATATTCATTGTTCAGGTGATTTCACAAAACCTAAAAAACAAACACTAGAAGAACTATATAAAGGTGAAAAATTTATTTGGGTTGAGGATAGAGTTGATTATGCAAAAGATGGTGATGAAGTGGGATTAACCACATATATTATGGATTGGCCATACAATAGAGAGTATAAAGGTAGACGAGTTAAAAGTTGGAAAGAATTATATGACACCGCATTTAGAAGCACAAAAGGGTGATTACGCAGAAGTAGTTTTATTACCTGGTGATCCATTAAGAGCCAAATGGATTGCAGAAACATTTTTTGAAAATATTAAACAAGTAAATACTGTAAGAAACTGTTTAGGATTTACAGGTTTTTATAAAGACAAAAGAGTTTCTGTACAAGCAGGTGGTATGGGTATGCCATCAAATGGTATTTACATATATGAACTTTATAATTTTTATGATGTAAAAACTATTATAAGAGTTGGTAGTGCAGGTGGTGTATCTAAAAATGTTAAAGTAGGAGATATAGTGGCCGCAACAACAGCAAGTACAGATAGTAATATGACAAGTAATTTAGTTAACAGTTATAAAATATCTCCAAGTGTTACTTATAGTTTATTAGAAAACTTTGTAAAACAATGTCCTAGTACACATATAGGAAGTATTGTTTCAAGTGATTACTTTTATAATCCTAATCCTAATTGGTATAAAGAACTACAACAACAAGGAACTTTAGCAGTTGAAATGGAGACTCATATATTATACAATATGGCTCAAAGATTTAATAAACAAGCTTTATCAGTATGTACAATTGCAGATCATTTAGATTCTAGTGTAGATAAAACAAATATGACATCTAAACAAAGAGAACAAAGTTTTGATAGTATGGTTGTAAGTTTATTAGAAAGTTTATGTTAAAGTTTTATACACCAGACAGAAAAGGTAAACAAGAGCCTTACTCATACAGAGCAAGGGCAAGATTAGTTGGTAAATGTATTGATAATATAGGTCAGGCATTTACTAACGACATTGTGGTGTTAGGTAGAATACATAAGGAAAAAGATGTTGAAAGTTTAAGAAACAATAACATATCATATATACACGATATTTGCGATAATAAATGGCCTGAATTAGAAAAACTATGGTCAAATACAAATGAACACGCAATAGCAATCACAACAACTTGTGGTGAATTAAAAAAACTTATAGAAACAAAAACAGATAAACCTGTTTATATTGTGCCAGACCCTACAGAAAGAGAACAAGAACCTATAAACTTTGAAACTAAAAAAGTTTACAACGCTTGTTATTATGGTAGTTATGGTAATTTAAAACAAATTGATTGGAACAAATATGATTTATCTAAAGTTAATTTACAAAAGATGTCAGATCAAGGACCAATTACTTGGAGTTTTGAGGCACAAGGTAAGATGGTAAGAGAATCAGATTTAGTTTTATTACCTGTAAATAACGACCACGCTATGACAAAGTATAAAGGACATAATAGACCGATTGACGCAATCAGACAAGGTAAGTTTGTTATTACAAATGCTACAATACCTAGTTGGGTAAAATTAAAAGATTATATGTGGGTTGGTGATATAAATGAAGGTATAAAATGGGCGATAAATAATCCTAATGAAGTGATTAAAAAAGTTGGTGATGGTCAAAGTTTCGTAGAAGAATTTTACACACCAGAAAAAGTAAGTACAATATGGGAATGGGTATACAATAATGTGTGCGATACACGGAATACTTGATACGAAGCCAGATTTAATGGCAAAGATGGTGAAGGCTGCTCATCATAGAGGACCTGATGGTAATGGTATATTTGAAGATGATTATATTACATTAGGTCATAATCTATTATCAATTGTTGGTGAAGTAAAAGATAGTAAACAACCTTATCATTATGAAGATTGTATATTAGTTTTCAATGGTGAGATTTATAATTACAAAGACCTATCACACAATCCAAAAACAGATACAGAAACATTAGCAATTGGTCTAAAGAATGAAGGCTGGGAGTTTTTAAAGAAGTGTGATGGTATGTTTGCTCTTGCGTTTTACAATAAGACCACAAAAGAATTAATATTAGCAAGAGATACAAATGGTACAAAACCATTATATTATGGTTATTTAAAAGATAAATTATATTTTTCTAGTGAAATAAAAAGTTTATTAGAATGTGGTTTTGAAAGACGAATTTGTAAAAAGGCATTGGGTTTATATTATAATCAAGGTTATGTGCCAGGTTACCTTACTATGTTTGAGGGCATTAAAAAGTTAGTACCAGGACAAGTTTTAGTAAATGGTCAAAGTCATAACTTATTAGAATATGATTTATTAGTGCCAACTAATTTAGATGAAAACTTTGTTGCTGAACAAACACAATTAAAACTAAACTATTCTGTAAATCAAACCTTATTGGGTCGTAGAAACATAGGTTTATTTTTATCTGGTGGCTTAGATTCAACTTCTATACTTTATGAGATGAAAGAACTAGGTGTAAAACCTAGAACATTTACATCTAGTTTTGAAATAACAGACAAAGCAAAGAGTAAATTAAACGAAGATAGTAAACTCGCACAAAGATTATGTAAAGATTGGGGTATTGAAAATAATGTGTTATATCAAACACAACAAGACTATGTTGATTCATTAGAAGATACCTTTTATGCTTTAGAAGAACCAAGACAAGGTAAAAGTTTTCCAACTTATTATAATATGAATAAGTTTATGGCTACAAATGATATTACTGTTACATTAGCAGGTGATGGTGGTGACGAGTTATTTGCTGGATATAAACATCATAATCCATACTTATATGAGTTAAATAATGTTATTTTTAACTGGTCTAGTAGATTAAAAAATTTGCGTCACAACAATATACCATTAAAAAATTCTGAGTTAGAATGTAGTTTTAATGACCAAGTAGAATATTTAAATGAATGGTTGCCTACTCAACAAATAAAAAATAATGATAATTTAAATGATTTCTTATACACAGAAAGTTTAAATGCTTTAGCTGAAGATTTTTTAGTAAGAAACGATAAATTAGGTATGCGATTTAGTATGGAGGGTAGATTTCCTATTTTAAATAAAACATTAAGAGATTATGTAAGAGCTATACCAGGTCATTTAAAAATTGATAAAAGATTTTTTAAACAACCAAAATTATATCATAAAAGATTACAAAAAAGAGCATATAAGGGTAAGTTACCAGATTATATTTTAAATCATATTAAAACAGGTTGGCGTTTTCCTACAGATGAAATACTGATAGGTAGAGAGAGTCAGCCAGCACCTAATACAGGTATCTTAAAAGATTATATTAGAGAAATATTAAACGATAAAGAACTTATGGATATATTTGAGTATGATATGAAAGATGTTGAAAATAGATATTTAAACAATAAAGAATTTCAAAATGATGACTTAAAAATAAAAAAACCAATTGGTCTTTATGCTCAAAAAGAACTATTTTGTACTCTTAACTTCGCAGTATGGAAGAAAGTTTATGGGATGACAATATGAAAATAATAGCTGTAACAACTTATAATAATAGATTATATAAAGAGTATGCTCATAGATTTGAAAAGACTTATAATTGGGATTTTCCTTATATTGTTTATAACGAAGATGAGGGTATGATGGAGGCTATACCAGATTGTAAAGCATTTGTAGAGAGAAATAAACATAGATTTGAAGGCAAAGATTTTATAAAAGATTATTGGCAAGATGGTGTTAGATTTTGTTATAAAGTTTATGCATATACACACGCTTTAATGAATTATACAGAATATGATGGTATTATTGGTATTGACGCTGATAGTGTGTTTTATAAACCTATTGACGCAGATTGGGTTAAAAAACACATTCATAGGGATAATTGTATGATGACATATCTAGGTAGAGGTAGTCATTATAGTGAATGTGGTTTTTTATATTGGAATATGAAACACAAAGATACTCAAGCATATGCAAACAGAATGAAATCACTATACGATACAGATGACATATATAATTTAAAAGAACAACACGATAGTTTTATATGGGATTATGTAAGAAAAGAATTTGAAAATAGAGGCACAAAAAATTACGATATTGGAGATGGTAAATTAGGCCACGTACAAGCAAGGTCAATACTAGGAACGGTATATGACCATACAAAAGGACCAAATAGAAAGGCGGCTGGTAAATCAGCTGAGTTTAAATTATGATAAACATTTTTATAGGTTACGATAGTAAAGAGAAGGTGGCATTTAATGTGTTATCATATAGCATATTAAAAAACTCAACTAAACCTGTAGCAATTACACCAATTTATTTAAACAATATAAAAGATGATTTTGTAAGAGAAAGAAACAATCTATCTTCTACTGAATTTTCTTTTAGTCGATTTATTATACCACACCTTATGAACTATCAAGGTTGGGCATTGTTTATGGATTGTGATATGATTATGGAAGCTGATATTGCTGAACTCTGGCGTTTAAGAGATGACCGATATGCTGTACAAGTATGTAAACACGATTACACTCCTAAAAATCAAACAAAATTTCTAAATCAAGTACAGACAGTTTATCCTAAAAAGAACTGGTCTAGTTTTATGCTTATGAATTGTAAAAAGTGTACTACTTTAACACCTGACTACGTTAACAAAGCGTCTGGTTTAGAATTACATCAATTTAAATGGTTAGAGGGAGATCATTTAATTGGTGATTTACCACTAGAATGGAATTGGTTAGCTGGTGAATATGAATACAAAGAAGATATTAAGAACGTACATTTTACCGAAGGTGGACCTTGGTTTGAGGATTATTCTAATTGTGATTATGCTCAAAACTGGTTTAATTATTATACAGACTGTTTTAAAATAGAGTTAAAATGATACAAGGATTTGAAACAAGAGAAACTACAGATAAACCGATAAGAGCATTTGTTCAAAGTGTCAATGGTGTATTACATAAAAAGAAAGCACCTGTAGATCAGTATGAACAAACAGTATGGGAAACGTTTGAAAATTTAAAAACACCTATTGCTGTATTTGGTATCTTACGTGGCACAGGTGATTTAATTAAAAAGTGTTTAGCTATACCTCAAATCTTTTATTACTTTGACCACGCATATACATTAGGTGGTAGACACGGTAAAAGTCCATATGTTAATGATAAAGTATATCGTATAACTAAAAATGATTATTCATTAACGTACATTGATGAACTTAATGACAAAGATTTTGAAAGAATAGAAAAGTATAAAAAACATATTGAAATTAAACCTTGGAAAAAAGAAGGTCGTTATATACTTGTATTAGCACCGTCACATCATATAGAAAAGTATTTTAATATGCCTGATTGGGCAGAAAATACAGTATCATATTTAAAACAATTTACAAAAAGAGATATTGTAGTTAGAACAAAAGATACAAAAGAAAGTTTAGAGAAACAATTAGAAGAAGCATTTGTTTGTGTATCTTTACAATCTACTGGTTGTATTGATGCCATACTAAATGGTGTGCCATCGTTTTGTGATGGTATGTCGTGTGGTCAACCTGTATCTAAATTAGACATATCAGAAATAGAAAGTCCTATCTATCCAGACAATAGAGAAAAATGGATATACAGTTTATTAGCAAATCAATTTACATTAAAAGAAATTGAGGACGGCACTGCTTATGAAAAAGTAAGCAGAAACAATATGAGGTATGTATGATTATATGTCATAAGTTATCCTGGGGTGATTGTTTATCACATCAAATCTTTCCTGCTATAGAAAAAGGTTGGAAAGACGAAGATAGACCTATACATTTCTTTTGGGGATTGGGTGGTAATAATACTAAAGAGATTGCTGAAGTAAAAGCAAAAGGCGAAGAATGGTGGTATATTGATGTAGGTTATTTTACAGAACAAATCACAAGGTATCCTATACCTAAAATACACGATAAAGATAGAACATATTTTAGAATATGTAAAGGTAATATTCATACACAAAATGGTGCCGTTGGTGATGGTCGTAGAGTATCAGAATTAGTAGCAAAAGGTATAGATGTAGAGTTTAAAGGTTGGTTAACTGGTGAAACAAAACATATATTAGTATGTCCTTCATCTCCAACTGTAACATATCACATAAATGGTATCGACCAAGAAACTTGGTTGTATCAAGTTACAGGTGAATTAAAGAAGTGGACTGATAAAGAAATACGAGTAAGGCAAAAGCCTAGACCTAGTAATGAATTTTGGAATACAGATATAAAAGATGACTTAAAAGATTGTCACGCCTTAGTAACTAATATGTCATTGTCAGCAATAGATGCTGTAATGAATATGGTGCCAGCATTTACACATCAATTAAATGTTACTTCACAAATTACAAGTAGAAATATTACAAAGATTAATAAACCTATAAGACCTGGTAGAAAAACAATAAATGAATGGATTAAATTTGTTGTAGAAAATCAATTTACAATACCTGAAATAGAAAGTGGTCTTGCTTATGAAACTTTAATGAAACAAGGTTTAAGATGAAAATAAGATATTATCAAAAGATAAACGGTTGGCGTTGGACAGGTTTTATATTAGCAATCATAAGTGCTTTTATATTATCCGATGCTGATGTTACAACACAATGGTTAGGTTGGACAGTTGCTTGTGTATCTTGTAGTATATGGATTTATATGGGTATAAAAGATAAAGACATACCTAGAGCATTAATGGAACTAATGTACTTATTATTAGCATTGAGGGCAATATGGAATTGGTTAATTTAAATTTTGCTTGTGTTTACTACGGCGACAAATACTTAATAGAATATGTTGAAAAGTTATATAATATGGTACAACGTCATACAACATTACCACATAACTTTATTTGTTTTACTGATAGTACCATTATTCAAAGAAGACTAAAAAGAACACTACCAGGTCATAAAATAATATTTCGTCAATTTCAAAGACACGACTTTAAAGGTTGGTTTAATAAACTACAATTGTTTAGTCCAGAAGCTAATCTGATTGGTAATACATTATATATGGACTTAGACGTAGTGATAGTTAAAAACATAGATTGTTTTTTTACTTATGGTAAAGATCATAATTTTGTAGGTATGAACGACTTTAATCCTAGTAGTGGTGATTTTAATTCTAGTATAATGAAGTTTAATAATACAACTACAAGTAAATTGATATGGGAAGAATATATAAAAAGACGAAGTGATTTTAAAAAACATCACGGTGACCAAAATATCATATCAGATTTAATAAAGAAACATAAAGATACCATTTCATTTCCAGACAGTTGGACACAATCATATAAATGGTATGACAGATCAGGAACTAGGTATCATAAAGATAAATGGACCTTTGAACAGCATCCAGAAGCTAAGGTATGTGTCTTTCACGGCAGTCCAAATCCACACGATTCGAAACAAGAATGGGTCAAAAATAACTGGAAATAGTAGAACAAAATAAGAACATATTGGTTGACAAACTGTCACACCCTATAAAACATTGAAAAATAAGGGTTTTTTGATTAAAAAAAGTAAAAAAAGTGCTTGATTTATAGAAAAAACTCCTGTATATTATACGTATGATGACAAAACAAGGTACTTTACATTTAGTTTATGCTAGAGAATATTATGATAGTGAAGAAAAATACGATCCTTACTTCTTTTCTTATCACACAATTTTTAGAAACGTATCATTATCACAATTAAATCGTTTAAATTCACAATCTTTAAAAGATAAAGTAAAAGCGTATTGTGATAAAAATTACAAAGAAACAGCAACCAATTTTACTGGTACTTCTAAAGTAGAAATGATTACAGGTGACGAATACTATAGAACTTACGGTGATGTGTATGATGTTGCTGGCTATAATGATGAGAATCATTTATTTAATGATTATGGTCAAATGTATCAAAGACAATTTTTTAAATACGATTTTGATAAAGAATTAACACAACAAGTAATAAAGGAGAACACTGTAAGATGAATATGTTAGATTATGCTAATTTTGAAAAAGAACATTACGAGCCAAGTG
>Ga0255751_10006067_pt1 | contig 10698 bp, 16 predicted proteins | sample 071ome_20_FD_179951 | JGI IMG/M metagenome (GOLD analysis project Ga0255751, IMG submission 179951) | Coastal salt marsh microbial communities from the Groves Creek Marsh, Skidaway Island, Georgia - 071412BT metaG (version 2) | ecosystem: Environmental > Aquatic > Marine > Intertidal zone >...
GAAGGTGGTTGTTGGATTCCTGGGTGGTGATCTCAACCGTCCGTATATACAAGGTGCTTTTCCAGGGCACGCAACAACAGTTGCAAGGGTGGAAAGTGACGGTGCAAGGGTTCGTATAAAGGCTAATGGTGCAGAAGTTACGATTGATAACAATGGAAATATATCTTGTGTCCCAAAGTCTGGTGCAGAACTAACGCTAGCAGGTGCGGTTGGTGATGCCGGTTTAAAAAAACTGATTCATGAAGGGTTTATTTCTGCGTTTAACAATCACACGCACAAGGGGGTTACAACAGGTCCAGGGGTTTCAGGTACACCAAGTACAGCAATTACAACAAGTGTTGCAACAACAACAACTAAGGCGAAATAATGCCAGATCCAAGCAAACTAACACGCCATCTGCCCGGGGCTTTTTCAACGGACGCAAGCAGCGATCAATATAAGTTGCTGAGTGGTTTAGAATCTGGCTTTGATAGCGTGCGTGCTGTAGTCGAAGATCTAGAAAATGAGCAAACTTTAACCAAAGGTGAAGGCTCTGGATTGGATCGCAAGGTTCAAAGCTACGGGCTTTTTAGACCTCCTGGTCTAAGTGATTCTGGTTTGAGAGCTCTAGCAATTGCAATTGTTGGTGCTAGGCGTGGAACACTGGCAGCAATAAAAACTGTGTGTGAGGTTGCAACGGGTATTGAGGTTGAAGTGAACGACCGTCAAACAGATGCAACAATTCCAAGGTGGGAAATACAAATAAGCCCAGGTGCTGGGTCGGTTTGGCCTGCTTATGGTCGCGGTTTATATGCCGGTATTGGGATGACTGAGGTTAAAAGCAGTAAGCCTTTGCACAGTGCAGTTGCTGGACCTTTGATTGAAGAGACTGGTTTTTATGGCGGTTTTATCAATGATTTTGCATGGTTTCCTGTTGATAGTTGGACCTTGATGCTTCTTGGTAAAGTTAGGCCTGCTGGGACTTATTATAAATTTGTAGGGGGGTAACGTGGCTGATAGTAGCACCTATAAAAAAAGGCAGCGAATAGAACCTAGGCAGCGTATGTCTGCAATTGCGATTGAAGATATTAGCGATCTTGGGCTTGCAAATCAGGCTGAAGATATTTTTACTGCGATTACACAGCAAGATTGTGTGATTGGTGGCATGCAGATTTCACACACAACGGGATCTTCTTTCCAGGTTGAGCCTGGTGCAATCGTTGTTGGTGGTGAGATCTTAAAGATGCCGGCTGCTTCGCCTTTGGGAGCGCAAGATCCAATTGTTTCAGGCACTGATAAAAGAATTGATCTAGTGTACCTGGATACAAGTACACTAACCTATCTGGATACTCCTGCAGATGGGGCAACGGTAACAAGGTTGAGTTTAACGACTGTAACAAATGTTCCTAGTGAAGCTGTCGGTACAGGTGACGATACAACGGAAACCTTTAGCCTTGCCAATGATGGGGTTGACCCTGAGACTTTGCGGGTTTATCTCGATGGTTCGCAAGAATTTGGTGGTTATACCTTTAGCAGTGATCCGGGTGGCTCTGGTGATGAAATTATTTTTGATACTGCACCTGCTGCGGGTACTGCAATAACTGCTAGTTATGATTATCTTGACGGTGGCGAGGAAAGCACAACGACTGTAACAACACGATATAACAGAACTCCTACACCACAGATAAGAAAAGGCACTGAAGCAGCAAGCCCTACTGCACCTGCTCTTGGTGCTAATGAAGTTTTTCTTGGGTTGATCTATTATCCTGCTGGGTGGTCTTCTGGAGATCCAACGGGTGCAGTCGATGGTGCTTTTATTTATGATACTAAAGTTTTTCTTGTAGCGCGTGATGCTGCAAATACTAACAGTTATGGATCGGCCTGGAGTGGTGACATAGCACAACCACATAATCCAGCAGACCAACCGGTGCGAATATCTGACGCTGTTAGAAATATTGGTGTAGTTCGGCACGGTTGCAGAGTTCGATATATAGACACTGATACAATTGCGATTGGTCCAGGTTGGCTTAATAATCATGGTATAAGCTGCAGAGTTTTTGAAGATATTGAGCACACTGTAACAGCAAGTGATGGTGTGGGCTGGTATTATATTTATGCCAAGGTTGCAGTTCCTTCTGGTGGGTCCGGTCTACCGTTCACAATTGTTGAAAGCTCTAATGCTCCAAATAGTCTAGGTCAAGAAACTAGTGCCCCTTTAACTAATGCAGGAACTTTTTATCTTGGAGCAATTTATGTTGCTTCAACTGGTCCTGTTGTGGTGCGTGAGTTTTCAACAGATGATGACGGGTGGGTTTATTGGCACGGTGTTAGTAGTCTAGCCGTTCCTGCCGTTCCTGGTGGTGCGCCTTATGATATTGATGTGAGTGCCTGGTGTCCTGCGACTTCCAAAAAAATTGATGTTAGTGTGAGTGCAACTCTTGTTGCAACTGCTATTGATCAACATGGGCGGGTTGATATTGCGTCAAACAAAGATGGATCAACCTTGGGGAATTTGCCAGATTTGGCAATTCACGTTATTTCAGCGGGTTCAGGTTCGTATATAGTCACACAAAGGGGTATAATTCGTGTTGAGACTGATTCTGCTGTTAGAAAGATCTATGGGGCTGAAGTCTTAACGAGTGGCACAAGCATAACTGGTCTTGTAAACGTTGCGGGATATTATGATTCTTTCTACAGTGTTAATGAATCCGGAGCCGTGTTGACTCACTAATTGATAGAGTGCTAGTTTAAAGCGCAAGTGCTCAAGTTGTTTCCGTTTGTGCTTGGGTGCAATTTATCTTTACAGGGGGGCTAGTTGTGAGTGAGATCCTAGAAAATTCCGCTCTTAGTGTTGCGGATCTGGAGGCTATTAGGCTGCTTAATAAGGCTGTGCCTGGCTTTGGTGCGCTGGTTTCAACTCGCACTGAATTAGGAGATCTGCCGTTTGGCGAGTGGCTCAATGCACACTTGCCAACAAGATCCGAAAAAGAAAACTTTGGCGGGGGCAGTGGCACTTATGGCACAGTGGCGCAAGCCACAAGCAACAGCACAGGTGTTACAATCAATGAAACTAACGGTGTGATCTCAATGTTTGCTGCTGTTGCTGCAATCAGTAGTGAGGAATTCACTATTACAAACAGTGAAGTATCTGCAACAAGTCTGATCTGGCTGACTGTGGAAGGTACAACTGCAGCACAAGTTGCACCAAGCGTAAGTGTCCACACTTTAAGCAGTGGAAGTTTCAAGATCTGTGTAACAAACCATGATGGAACGAATGCAACAAGTACTGCTTTGAAAATTCACTTCAAGATTGAAAATCCTTAAGGGGGGTGTGCTGTGGCTTCAAGAATACCTGGGCGCAAGCCTTCTTACTTAACGGTTAACAATGGTGGCTTACCTACACCAGTTAATATTTGGCACTTAGAAGATCTTAATGCTGAAGGTGCTGATGACAAGTTATCTGTTGGGGGGGGTTCACAAAATGTTGTGGGTAATCCGCACAATGCGGAACTATGGACTTTGTTTAATGGCTCTTCGGATTGGCTGCAATACAACGGCGCAAACAATGCAAACTATCAACTAAAAACTGCAACAACAATTGTTGCTTTGATTCAACCTACTGTGGCGCAAGACAGCGTGATCGCGCAATGCTCCAACAAGAATAGCGGTGATACAGAGCCGGATAACACACTATGGGCTTTAGGGCTAGATGAACAATCTGGATCGCTGTACCCCTATTTTTTTTGGGAAGATGGAAGCGGAAACAATCAGGAGTGGAAAAGCTCAGATACAATCAACTTAAATGAGCCTGGAGTTTTGATCGGTGTTCGTGATGCTGCTGGTACAGGTATCAAACTTTATTACAATTCAACTGAATTATCTGGATCTTGGACTCAAGGATCGGGGGTTTTAGCTACCGGGGGCGGTAACTCGCATTTTATGATCTCGCAAGGTGGCGGGGTCAACTTGTGGAATTACTACAAGGGGTATTTAGGATGCGTTGCTGTCTATGGTGCTGCTTTTACTGCAGCACAGGTTGAGATAGCAACAAATAGCCTTCTGGGTGTTTAGGATGGAAGATCTGCAAGAAGTTCTTTTGGAACACTACAAAACAGATACTCAAGATCTCACGGCACTTGCTGAGAGCGCAAGTGCAGAATATCGAAGAAAGCTTGCAGAAAACGACTTGCTTAAGCAGGTCGTTTTCTGCCTGCGTGATCCAACTGTTGTTGTAGATTCTGAGAAAAAGATCTTGCTGTGGAATAAAGAAGCCTGGCAACGTTCGGGTTAAGTTTTGATGCCGGGGCAGAAGCTCTTGCACGGTGTTTGCCGTGTGAAAAACTCAATCTTGATCGTGTTTTTTTTGACGGTGTTACAAGTAAGCAAGTGGTTGAAGTTGCCAGTGGTGAGGTTAATCTAACACTGGATCTGCACGTTGCGCCGATCGGGTTAGCAGGTGATGTGATTGCAGTTTTAATTTCTTGGAGGGCTGCAAGGTGAGTGCGGAACAGGGGCAAGATCTAATAGAGCTCTATATCAGAGAATCTAGCCTTAGAATTCAAAGTGCAGAAAAATCACTAGAGCAAATTGTGGTTGAGCTTGGAAGCTTGCAAGATCGTGTGCGCAGTTCTGAGGCTGAAGTGATAAGGCTGCAAGAGTGGGCACAGGTGAAAGATAGAGTTGCGGTTTTGGAGCAAGAAACAAGAAGTGTTGTTTCTAGTCTTACGGATCTAAGGCTAGAACTAAGGGATCGCGTGCATGGCCTGGAAAGCAGCTTGCAGTTAAGAAATGCTGCGCAGGATAAAGATCTTGCGCATGAAAAGGGAAAGTTGCACTGGCTCTATGCTGGTTTAAGTGCTCTTGTTGCTGCTTTGGCTGCTGCTTTGGTGGCTTTGCTGTTGGGGAAAAAATGAGATCTTGGCTTGCAAAACTTCTTGATGAGCAAAACAGAAGTGCAGATCTTGCTGCGTTTGGTCAACTGGTGGCCTTGGTGGTTAGCGTTATTTTTAGCGGTCTTGTTCTTAGTGCGAGTGCTTATTACACTTTTAAGCATGGCAAGATAGATAGTAACGCCCTTTGGTTGATTGGTTTTTGGATCGGCTGTGCTTTTGGATATGGCACAGTTGATAAATTTAAAGTTGGTGGGAAGCTTCCAAAGTTACCTGTTGAGCCTGCAGAAAAGAAAAAGGGGGCTAGATGACTTGGCACGCACATTTAATAATAGGGTCTTGCGTTGTGGCTGCAGTTGTCGCTTTAGTGGCGATTTTTCGACGTGATAAAAAGATCACTGCAGAGCAAGCTTCACAAATTAAGGCTAGCCTGGAAAAGAAGATCCAAGCAGACTTGCAAGCAGAAGAAGAAGAAGCTTTTGCGCTGGAGCGCAACAAGAAGCAAGCTCAGTTGGATTTGCGTGCTCTGGCTGCAAGAGAGCAAGCAGTGGTGATGCCTTTTGTTGGTCAACCCAAAAAAGAGCAAGAGCAAGAAGCAGAAAAAGCTTTAAAGCGGTGGCAAGCAGAAAAACTGCAGTGCAATTTGTTTGTTGGCCTGGTGGCTTTGTGGTTTGTGCTGGCGGTGTCAATACCGGCATACGGGGCAAAGTTAAACACAACACAGAGACTGACAAAAGCTTTGAACGAGTGTGTTTATTCTAAGAAGAGAGCAAGAATTGAGCACGCAAAAAAAGTTGCAGATGTGCTTGCTCGATGTCATCGGCAAAGCAAGCAAAAATTAAACACAATCCGACAACTGCAACAAGAGTTGCTGGTGTTGCGCTCGGCAAAGTGTGCCAGTAATACGCCGTTTATTGTTGGGGCTAGTGTTGCTGGCACTGTTGCAGTTGTGGCGGTGGGGGTGGCAATTCTAGCGGTGGTTAATCCGGGTTTGTTTGGAAGGGGTGCAAAGTGAAGTTTGTTGTGGTTTACAGGGATAAAACAAAAGAAAAGGGTGCAGGTGTACTTAAACTTGTAAACGAAGAAGAAGAAGTTTTGGGAGAGTGGAAGTGTATCACTGGGGGGAGTAAGCTAGATCCTGAAGCATACGGTGGTTTAACTCCTCCGATCGCCTGGAATATGGTTGAAGCTATCGAGTATAGACGCCATCCCCAAGGGCATAAAATGACGATGGCTAGGATCTATCCAATGGATCGTGATGACATAGAAACCTATAAAAATAGAACGTTTGCGCTTGATGCCGTTCCGTTTATGATCCATCATGCAGGCTCTAGCACAGGTTGCATTGCTGTTTACGATTTTGAAGATTGCAAAAAAGCTATAAATCAAGCCTGGATAGATAACGGGGGATATTTAGAGATTGAGGTTGTTGAGGTGGTGAGTTAGAAGGCGTTTTGCGGTTTTGTTGATGGATTCGCCTTCTTGTTTGTGTTGCTGCAGCAAAGCAAGTGTTGCTGCGTTTATTGTGAAAAATAACCGTGTGCCGTTTGGCCTGGTTGTGCCTGCTGGCCTCCCGGCGTTTTCTCGATGACCTCCGTGTTTATGCATCTTCGTCAAACTCTGGAAAATCCTGCAGTGCTTCCCAGGTGGCGTGGTATCCGGCGTTGTCTGCGAGTTTATGGAGTGCCTCCATAAACTCTTCAAAAGTGCCCTGCACGGTTGCGCCACTATCCCCAGCAATAAAAACTTTCTCTTCGTGGTGAATCGCGTTAATACCGTAATCGCGAGAGGCGTCGAGGCGTTTAAGCTCTTCAATCAAGAGGTTTTTCTGCTGCTCTACATCGTATACTTGGGTCAAGCAGATTTCGCCGTCTTGGTCAACGTAATTGAGCAGATTACTGTTGCAGGTAAAGGTGCTGAGTGTGATTTCTTCGCCGTGGATTTTTGAAAGCTTGGCTTCCAGGGCTTCGATAGCGTCAACGCTATCAGGGATCGGCTCAAAGTCTTGCACGTTCCATTTGTCAGTTGCCCAATCCAGAAAAATCATGTTTTTGTTCTCCGTTTGTGTTGTGGTTGTGGTTGTGGTTGGGGGGTGCAGCTTAGATTGAAGCTGCACTTGCTGTTTTGTTGTGTTCTGATCTTAGTAAGGGTGCACTTTTTAGTGAGGGTGCACTTTTAAAATTACCTTAAAGTCAATTCCGGTAATTTTATAGATAGGTTCGCTGGGATCGTCGTTGATCTGCTCAATTTCAAAGTTTGCAATTTGGCTTGCCCAGTCGCAAACTTCTTCAAAAGAAGAAATGACATTGCTATAAACGGCTTCTTTTTCGCGTTGGCTCTGAAGGATAGCACCTTGAACCCAATAAGAGGGATGTTTTACACCTTGGGGATAGTCGATTTGTTGCATATTTGATCTCCGTTTGTTTGTGGTTGTGCAGCTTATGCTGCTGCTGTTGCTGTTGCAGGAATTGCAAAAATTGTGCTGAAAAGGATTGGGAGGAGTCCAAAAGATCCCATTGTGATAAGGCAGCAGTAAGTGAGGGCAATAAAGGCGACTGCTGCAAAAGTCAGAAAGAAGAGCAGCGTAGCATCAGACGAGCCGTTGAGGTTTGCCATGCTGCGCAGGTAGCAGTAATAAAAGAAGCATCCAAGGATTGTAAGCAGTGCGAGTGTCATGTTTTCGATCTCCGTTTGTGTTGTGTTCTCTCTATCTGTTTTGATAATAAGATCATCTTGATTATTTTGCAACAAAATAATCAAGATGATCTGAAAAAAGTTTGCAAAGTGCTGATTGCAAAGGGAAATTATTTTGCGGGGTTTGGTGCTTTTGGGGGTGTTAGCAGGTTTTAAGGGGGGAGTTAGCAGGTTTTAAGGGGGGAGTTAGCAGGTTTTGATAAAATTTTGTAACTCAGACACAGGAAGAAACCATTCATTACATATATTTGCGTAAGCAAATTGCTTGTGTAGCTTATACTCTAGCTTTGTGTATCCTGGTATTGTCGCAAGAAGTGTAATTGGTTGATTAAGTTGGCTCTGTAAAGTCTGCAGCCTAGACTTCAGGTTACCAGTTTTTCCGATCTTGATCGCTCCGTCTGGACGCTGTACGAAATAAACGATCCTAGTCTGCTCGTGTGAAACTTTGCAGCTTTCGATCACCAGTGAACGCTTGGTCCCAACGTGCCCAAGTGAGCAGATGCCAAAGATGCTAGGGTCTCTGTCTAGGGCGTGGATCAGTGGGTTGATCCAGCGTCGCATAGATCGCGTCGTGCAACGCTGGCCTTTGTAGTTTTGGATCACATAATCGCCCGGCTGTTTGGCTAAGAGTTCGCCCATGCTGCGCTCAACTTCGTTAGGCATCCACAGCAGATCCCATCCTTCGAGGCTACCGATTAAGATCGTGTTGTCCCATGTGCAGACGTTAGACTGAGTAAGGTGTGCGATCTCAGTCAAATACAGCCCCATGTGATAGACGAGGTCGAGCACGACACCGGCGCGCAGGTTGTGCGCTAACTGCTCTCTAACAGCCTCGTAGACTTCGTCACGCGACATGACCGCAGCGTTTGCGATGGCTTGTTTAAGACGGTGGGTCATTAGAGCACTTCCTCTTGTTGAGCCTCAACAAGTACTTGCAGGTACTCTTTAAACAACTTTGTTTCTCTGGCATGAAATTCAGCGTCACTTTTGGTCTTGTTTTTTGCTATTACCGCAGCGCATTGTTGTAGTACTTCGTGCCTGTCGGGGTGCATGCGCATCAATGCCTCTTTTTGGTCGATAGATAGTTCTTCGTCTGCCAGTTTAAAAGCATCAGTGGTTTTTTTTATAATATTACCGCAAGTTAAGCCGTTGCCTGGCTGGTCTGCTGTATCGGCTAAAAACCACTGAAGAAGTGCATTATTTGTTTTGTTATGATTTTGCATCGTGCATTCTCGCGTCTTTATTTAGGGGTTAGCAGGTTTTAAGGTGGTCTTTGATCTTTTTTTGCAAGATCTGCTTCTGTGCCTGGAGTTGCTTCAGTTGCTGCAGTTGTTCCAGTTGGGCTTGAAGCTCTGCAACTTCCGCTTCGGCTTGTTGAATCTGCTGTTGCACGGTTGCTGCAGGCTCTGCGATTGCTGCAGGCTCTGCAATCTGCTCTGTGAGCTTTTCCGCTAATAGGTAAAGGTATCCGTGACGTGTTTTCCTGGGCTTGCGGTCGAGAATTCCAGCTTTAAAAAAAGCACTCAATGCGCTGCTGATTGATTTAAGGCTGTAGGGCAGATCTCGCGCAAGATCTTTGCTAGTAAAGTGTATGCCTGGTTGCTTGTGGATTTTTTCTAGCAGTGCCTGCCTGATGGTTGAGAACTTAAGATGTTGTTGCATTTTGCTTTCCTTTAGTCTTGAAGCACAAGCTTAAGATAGTTTTTGGAGTTCTCCAGGGTGGCTTGCTGCTGGTTTGTGAGTTGTGTCCAGTTGCCCTTCAAATCTTCAAGGGTTCCGCTGTGGATAAATTTATAAGCTGCTTGATATTCTCTTTCTGTCCATTCCTTCAGAGCGTAGGCTATCGCGTCTTTTTGCTCTGGGGTGGCTTCTGTGGTGCTTTGGACTCCAAGAAACCAACGGATCTCTTGTTGAGTCAGCCCTTTTTCTGCACAGGTGGCGTGTAGATGTCCGTTTGGGTTTTTGGATTGTTTGCGCTCTGCAGGTTGTGCCGGTTGAGCAGGTTGTGATGGTTGTGCCGGTTGAGCAGGTTGTGATGGTTGTGCAGGTTGTGCCGGTTGAGCAGGTTGTGATGGTTGTGCAGGTTGTGCCGGTTGAGCAGGTTGTGCCGGTTGAGCAGGTTGTGCCGGTTGAGCAGGTTGTGATGGTTGTGCAGGCTGTGCCTGCAATTCTTCCGGCGTATAGCATCCGGTGATTACTTCGGGGGCGTACCATCTTGCAACGTTTGAGATACATCGAGCAAACAACATGTTTTTTGGATACTTCTGCCAGTTCCCGCCTTGCAAGCCTGCTGCTTTGGCGTCCTGAATAGAGAAGCTGCAGTTGCCAAGATCTACGCCGTTCGGCGCGTATATCTGGAGGTTGCAAACTTTCGCGTTGTGTTCCAATATTTTCCAGTTGTAGCCTGCTTTTTTCAACAGTGCTGCCATCAGGTTTGCACTTAGCGTAACTTTGTTTTTGATTACGTTAATCCCGGTCATGGATTGGATTGGGGCAAGTCCAAGTTCTTGCCCTGCAAGAATTTTCGTCATTGCTTGGGCTGCTTCTCTGGAGTCTGAAAAGAAGCCACTTGCAGCGCAGATCCTGCCAAGTTTTTCGAGCTCTTCAACGTTGCGTGCAATCAGTGCTGTTGCTGGTTGTTCGTGTTTGGTTGGAAGCATGTTTTTTACCTTAAAGTGTTGTGATTTCTGAAAGATCAATTGCAACGATTTTGTTTTGCTCGGTCAATCGATAAATACATTTATCGATGCGCAAAAAGTCGTTAGCAAGGGCACGCATTTCAGGGCTAAGTTGCTGCAAGCAGTTCTGGTATTGGCGTTCCAAACTTGCAGCAATAGCAGGATTTGTTTGCTCTCTTTTTTGCGCTGCGAGATCTGCGAGTGCTGGGAGTACTTGCTTGATTGTCTTGATCTGCAGGTGTTTTTTCTCCAGGGCGGTTTGTGCCTTAGAGATCAATTCTTGATGTGCAGCATCTTCAATTAAAAAGATCGGTTCACAGTGCAATCCGTGGTAGTTGCCGTGTGTGATTGCGTGCTGCAAAACAAACAAGGTTTCTTCTTTGTCCTCGTTTGCAACTACGATATCTTCACCTGTGAAAGTGTTGCTTTCTCCGGTTTCATCGTAAGGTTGCAACCCT
>Ga0255751_10006074_pt1 | contig 10689 bp, 10 predicted proteins | sample 071ome_20_FD_179951 | JGI IMG/M metagenome (GOLD analysis project Ga0255751, IMG submission 179951) | Coastal salt marsh microbial communities from the Groves Creek Marsh, Skidaway Island, Georgia - 071412BT metaG (version 2) | ecosystem: Environmental > Aquatic > Marine > Intertidal zone >...
AATTATGAATTTATCTTATGAATGGAAGATCACGGCTATGAAAAAAGCACCATCACTTGACGGATTGTCAGATGTGATCACACACGTTAACTTTGAATATAAAGGTACAGATGCTGATTCTGGAGAAAGCTCAGTATTTAACGGCGCTTGTCCAATCGGTGCACCTGATTCAGAAAACTTTACGGATCTTGCTAATTTAACAGAAGCAGACGTAATTGCATGGGCACAAGCTAATCACCCAGTTGATCACATGAATGAAGTGATTGAAAAAGCAATTAGCGAAAAAATAACACCAAAAAATGTAGAGGTAGAAATGCCTTGGGCTCCAGCTGAAGAAGAAGTACAGCAGCCTGAATAATCAATTTAATTTATTAACAATTTAATTTTAATTTAAAAACCATGAGTGAAAACAAAATTACCCAAGAACAATTAGAAGAACTGCAAGGTTATGTAGGAAAACTAAATAACGCTGCAGCACAAATTGGAAACCTTGAATTACAAAAGCATCAAATTAATCATGCTGCTGCTGAAGTTCAATCTGATTTAAACAAATTCCAAGCTAAACTTGAAGAAAAGTACGGTAAAGTTCAAATCAATATCCAAGATGGAACCTATAAACCAATCGAAGAAGAAGAAGTTGTAGGACCAGAAGTATTAAAGGCAGAATAAAATCATGTCACTGGTAAGAAAAATTAGTATAGGTAGAGACTATAAGAATGACGCTATGCATTATTCTGTAGGTCAAGAAGTATATGGTGGACACATAATATGTGACATCGTAGAAAATGACGACAAGTTTTCTATCTTTATTAAAAAAGGAAATGAAGTATTACCGTGGAAAGATTTTAATAAGAATATGGCTATAGCCGTTGAATATAACTTAGAATATTAATGCAAAGTTTATTTAACTTTATAGTTAAACCTAAAAACGAAAGATACGATAATAAAAAATATATTGATGGTCAAGAACTTCTGCTAAATACAGAAATTTCTGATCATCAATATGTTAGTCGTGTTGGAATAGTGACAGCAACACCTAAATCAGAAAAAACTGAAATACAAGTTAATGATGAGGTTATATTGCATCACAATGTTTTTAGAAGATGGTATGATGTAAGAGGTAAAGAAAGAAATAGCAGAAGCTATTATAAAGAAGATGAATACTTTGTAACCTCTGATCAAATATTTTTATACAAACGAAACGGTAAATGGCAAGCGCCTAAAGGTTTTTGTTTTGTTAAACCAATTTTATCAAATAATATATTATTAAATGAAAAAGAAGTTCCACTGCGTGGAATTATAAAATACGTTGATAAAGAACTTAATGATATAGAAAAAGAAGATTTAGTTGGTTTTACACCAAGCAGTGAATATGAATTTATTGTTGATGGTGAAAGATTATATAGAGTACCAACTAATTCAATATCGATTAAGTATGAACGTCAAGGAACAGAAAAAGAATATAATCCAAGCTGGTTATGAAGCAGTCAAAGAACTCATCAAAGTCGCTAAAGAGCCGATTGTTGAAACTGATGATGATGTTTCAGCCGATCGACTCAAGAACGCTGCAGCCACTAAAAAGCTCGCAATATTCGATGCATTTGAGATCTTAAATAGAATCGAAGTTGAAAAAGCATTATTAGAAGGTAAGAATATAGAAGAAAGAGCAGAGTCATTTAAAGGCTTTGCAGAAAGAAGATCTAAGTAATGTACGAGCAATCATTATATCACGTTATAGAGCCTATAAAAATCAATACGATTAAAAGGCTTAATAAAGCAAAAAAGTGGAAATATGGATACGATAAGGACCATGACGTGGTTGTTATCAGTAAGACCGGGCAGATTGGTGATGTGTATAGCATACAAAATTTAAAAATAGCATTGCCTCCAGCACCAAAGAACTTAGATAAAGGAAATAATAAATGGAGTAAATCAGAATATCCAAAAGAACTTTCAAAGTTAAAAACTATATTTGATTGGAAAGATTTACCCAATGAATTTAAAAATAAGTGGAATGCATATATTGATACAGAATTTACCAAACGCGATGAAGGTTATTGGTTCTATAACAAAGATGTTCCTACTTATATTACTGGGTCTCATTATATGTACTTGCAGTGGACTAAAATCGACGTGGGTGCTCCAGACTTCAGGGAAGCAAACAGATTATTCTTTATATTCTGGGAAGCTTGCAAAGCAGACGTTCGATGTTATGGAATGTGCTACCTCAAGAATAGACGGAGTGGGTTTTCATTCATGGCATCAGCAGAGACTGTTAACCAAGCTACCATCTCTTCAGACTCTAGGTTTGGGATATTATCCAAATCTGGTGCTGACGCCAAAAAAATGTTTACAGATAAGGTCGTTCCAATATCCGTTAATTACCCATTCTTTTTTAAACCCATACAGGATGGAATGGATAGACCTAAGACCGAATTGGCTTATCGTGTACCCGCAAGTAAGTTTACAAAGAAAAGTATACTCACGAACCAAAGGAACGAGGAACTCGCGGGATTGGACACTACCATCGACTGGAAGAACACAGGAGACAACTCCTATGATGGTGAAAAGCTTTCGCTCTTGGTCCACGATGAAGCAGGAAAATGGGAGAGGCCCGAGAACATCCTCAACAACTGGCGTGTTACGAAAACCACGTTAAGATTAGGAAGTAGAGTTATTGGTAAATGTATGATGGGTTCAACAAGTAACTCATTAGACAAAGGTGGTGAAAACTTTAAAAAATTATACAATGACTCAGATGTTACAAAAAGAAACCGCAATGGACAGACTCGCTCAGGATTATATAGTTTGTTCATACCTATGGAATGGAACTTCGAAGGATTCATTGATGCTTATGGAATACCTGTATTCAATACTCCCGAAGAGCCAGTTGAAGACAACTATGGGGAATACATTGATGTCGGAGTTATCGATCACTGGGAAAACGAAGTTGAAGGTTTAAAAGGAGATCAAGACGGTTTAAATGAATTTTATAGACAATTTCCAAGGACTGAAGAACATGCTTTCAGAGATGAAACTAAAAATAGCATATTTAATCTTGCTAAGATTTACGAACAGATTGATTTTAATGAAGAAGCTAGATACTCTGCTCTTGTCACTCGTGGCAGTTTTTCGTGGGAAAACGGAATCAAAGATTCAAAAGTAATATTCACGCCGAACTTAAATGGAAGATTTAATGTAAGTTGGGTTCCAGGTAAGAATTTACAAAATAGAGTAATTATAAAAAATGGAAGCAAGTATCCAGGAAACGAACATATTGGCGCTTTTGGCTGTGATAGCTATGATATATCCGGAACTACAGATGGTAAAGGTTCAAAGGGATCACTTCACGGGCTCACTAAGTTCAGCATGGAAGAGGTACCAGCAAATCGGTTTTTTCTGGAGTATATAGCGAGACCACAAACAGCGGAAATGTTTTTTGAAGATATACTTATGGCATTACATTTTTACGGTATGCCAATACTTGCAGAAAATAACAAACCAAGATTATTATACTATTTAAAAAGAAGAGGTTATAGAGGTTATTCAATGAACCGACCAGATAAGACTTGGAATAAGTTATCAGCTGCTGAAAAAGAAATAGGTGGTATACCAAACTCTAGTGAAGATATAAGACAAGCACATGCTGCTGCAATTGAAAGTTATATAAACTCGTATGTTGGAATTAAACCAGACGGTGATCATGGGGATTTATATTTTAATGAAACTTTAAATGATTGGGCTAAGTTTGATATAAACAAAAGAACAAAATTTGATGCAGCAATAAGTTCTGGGTTAGCAATTATGGCATGTAACAAAAATTTATATGCGCCTAGAGCTAATGTGGAATTAAAAAATAAAGTAAATTTTAGCTTTGCTAAATATAACAATAAAGGAAATATTTCAAAAATAATACAATAAATGACTAAAGTAGTAACACAAGGTATTTTTCCGAGCCAATCTGTGCCAGATATAGAAAAAGCTTCTAGCGAATATGGAATGCAAGTTGCTAAAGCTATAGAATCTGAATGGTTTAAAAGAGACTCAGGAAGTACACGTTACTTTGCAAATAGAGATAACTTTCATAGGTTAAGATTATATGCAAGAGGAGAGCAAAGTATACAAAAATATAAAGATGAGTTATCTATTAATGGTGATTTATCGTATTTAAATTTAGATTGGAAACCAGTTCCTATTATACCTAAGTTTGTAGATATAGTTGTAAACGGAATTAGCGAAAGAGCATATGATATAAAAGCATATTCAATAGATAAATCTGCTAGCCAAAAAAGAACTAAGTATATGGAAAGTATATTAGCGGATATGAGGGCTAAAGACTTTATATTAAAAGTTAAAAATGCTTTTAATATGGATATTGCTGATAATGATATGAATAATTTACCTGAAAATGAGGATGAATTATCATTGCATATGCAGTTGAATTATAAGCAAGCTACTGAAATAGCAGAAGAGCAGGCTATAAATAATGTATTTGATATAAATAAATATCATTTATTAAAGAAAAGATTAGATTATGATATTGCTGTTGTTGGCATGGCAGCAGTTAAAAATAGTTTTAATACAGCTGAAGGTATTAAATTAGAATATGTTGATCCTGCTGATTTAGTTTATTCATATACTGAATCACCTTATTTTGATGATTTATATTACGTAGGAGAAGTAAGAAGAGTTAGTTTAATAGATCTTAAAAAACGTTATCCATATTTAACAGAAGAAGATTTAAAAAATATTGAAGGTAAAGGATCAAATACTAAATTATATAATAAATCATATACAACGTCAGATCAATCTGATAAAAATTATGTATATGTATTATATTTTGAATATAAAACTTTTGAAAATCAAGTTTATAAAATAAAACAAACAGCATCTGGTGCAGATAAAGCCATTGAAAAAACAGATCAATTTAATCCACCAAAAGATGCAAGATCAAGATTTGAAAAAGTAAATAGATCAATTGAAGTATTGTATCAAGGCGCTAAAATTATAGGGCATGATAATTTATTAGAATGGAAAAAATGTGTTAACATGACACGTCCAAAATCTGATATAACTAAAGTTGCAATGAGCTATAATATTGTAGCACCAAGAATATATAAAGGTAAGCCTGAATCATTGGTTGGTAGAATGACGTCATTTGCAGACATGATTCAAATAACGCATCTTAAATTACAACAAGTACTCTCAAGAATGGTTCCCGATGGAGTATTCTTAGATGCGGATGGTATTGCTGAAGTGGATTTAGGTAATGGTACAAATTATAATCCACAAGAAGCATTGAATATGTATTTTCAAACAGGTTCTGTTATTGGTAGATCAATGACGCAAGATGGCGAATTTAATCAAGGCAGAGTACCTATTCAAGAGTTAAGAGCATCGGGAGGTAATCAAAAAATTGCAAGTTTAATTCAATCGTATAATTATTATTTACAAATGATGCGAGATGTTACAGGATTAAATGAAGCAAGAGACGGAAGCGCCCCTGATAAAAATGCATTAGTTGGCTTACAAAAATTAGCAGCAGCTAATAGTAATACAGCTACAAGACATATATTGCAAGGCGGATTATATTTAACTTTAAAAACAGCAGAAGCAATTTCATTAAGAATATCCGATGTTTTAGAATTTTCAAATACAAAAAATTCTTTATTACAAACATTAGGAAAATTTAATACAGGAACACTTGAAGAATTATACGAATTGCATTTGCATGATTTTGGTATTTTCTTAGATCTTGCCCCTGATGCAGAGGAAAAACAATTGCTTGAAAACAATATTCAAATGGCTATTACTCAAAAGCAAATTGAATTAGAAGATGCAATTGACGTAAGAGAAATTAAAAATCTTAAATTAGCTAATCAATTATTAAAGCTAAGAAGAAAACAAAAATTTGCTAGGGATAGGCAAATACAAATGGAAAATATACAAGCACAAACGCAATCTAATGCTCAAGCAGCTCAAGCAGCAGCACAAGCAGATATGCAAAAACAGCAAGGTATTGCCCAAAGTAAAGTTCAAATTGCACAAGCTCAAAATCAATTTGATATTGCAAAATTAGAAAGAGAGGCAGCAATTAAAAAAGAATTAATGGAATTTGAATTCCAATTAAATATGCAACTTAAAGAAAAGGAATCTGAGGTAATTAAAAATAAAGAAGCATATAAAGAAGATAGAAAAGACAAAAGAACAAAAATACAGGCTACTCAACAGTCTGAATTAATAGACCAGAGAAAATCTGGTAAACCACCTAAAAACTTTGAATCTGCAGGGTTTGACAATCTAGGTGGATTTGGATTAGAACAATTTGATCCAAGATAAATTTTTAAACAATTATATAATATTTTATTATGGCAGAAGACATTAAAGTATCAGTAGTAGATGAAGAAACACCATCTGTAGCTGAAAAAGAACAAGAAGTACTTGAAAACTCCGGTGTTACAGTTGGAGATGACGGTACGTACAAATTAGATTTAACACAAATTAATAAACAAGAAGATGCCGTTCAAGAACAAAGCACAGATGAAAGCGTGTTACGCAGCAGCGAGCAAAGCGAAGAAACAGGGCAAGAAGCCGAAGTGGAATTGCAAGAAGTACAACAAGAAGTAGAAACTCCGGTATTAGAAGAAATTACAGATGAACAGGAAACCAATAATGACGAGGCTACAGTGGCTCCAAAGCAAGAAGAAAGTAAAATTGAACCGGTTGAAGAACAAAAAGAAGAAATAAGTTTACCTGAAAACATAGAGGATTTAGTAAACTTTATGAAAGAAACAGGCGGAAGTTTAGAAGATTATGTTAGATTAAATGCTGATTATAGCAATGCAGATGAAAAAACATTGCTATCAGAATATTACAAAAGAACAAAACCTCATTTAAGTTATGATGAAATACAATTCCTTATGGATGATAATTTTTCATATGACGAAGAAATAGATGAGGAAAGAGATATAAAAAGAAAAAAATTAGCTCTGAAAGAAGAGGTTGCAAACGCTAAAGGTTTTTTAACAGGGCTCAAGGATCAATATTACAAAGAAGTCAAGTTGGGTTCTAAGTTACTTCCTGAGCAACAAAAAGCAATAGATTTTTTTAACCGCTATAATGAAGAGCAAAAACAAGCTGAAGAATTATTACAGAAGCAAACGTCACATTTTCAAAATGAAACGAATAAAGTTTTTAATGATGAATTTAAAGGTTTTAATTTCAAAGTTGGAGATAAAAAATATCGTTTCAATGTTGGTGACAAAAATAAAGTAAAGGAAACACAAAGTGATTTATTAAATGTTTTTAATAAATATGTCAGCGAAGATAATCTTCTTTCTGACGCACAAGGTTTTCATAAATCTTTATTTGCTGCTTCTAACCCTGATGCACTTGCAAATCATTTTTATGAGCAAGGTAAAGCAGACGCCATAAAACAAATGACTGCAGAAGCTAAGAACATTAATATGGATCCTAGAAAAACTGCAGATGGCTATGTTGAAACTGGAGGCTTAAAAGTAAGAGCATTAAGTGGCGATGATAGTTCTAGGCTAAAATTAAAACTTAAAAATTACTAATTTAAAAATTTAAAAAATGGCACAAGTAGGATTTACGGGAGGTTTGCCAACGGATTTAATTCCATACGCAAAAAAACAAACTCTCGCTACAAATTATTTAAACTTTACTTCTAGTGATGTATTTGGAGATGGTACCAACAAAGCAGGTTGGGCACAACAATATCTTCCAGATTTATATCAGCAAGAAGTAGAAAAATACGGCAATAGATCTGTATCTTCATTCTTAAGAATGGTTGGTGCAGAAATGCCAATGACATCTGATCAAGTTATTTGGTCTGAACAAGGTAGATTACATTTAGCATACGAAGGTGCAGCTATTGACACAAACGGTGTTATCACTATTGCAAGTAGTGGTATTCACGCTGTAAGAGTTGGTCAAACTGTTATCGTAAAAGGTGCTGGATATACTAACCCTGTAAAAGCTTATGTATCAGCAGTAGCTTCTGATAATACAACATTAACTGTTATTCCTTACAAAGGAGGTGCTACTTTTGGCGCTATTTCAGGAAATGGTACTTTTGATGCTTCAGCAACTGTAGATTTCTTTGTTTATGGTTCTGAATTTAAGAAAGGCCAAACAGGAATGGTTGGAGCTGTTAAGCCAGAATTTGAAACATTTACTAACAAACCAATTATATTAAAAGATAAGTATGAGATCTCTGGATCTGACGCTTCTCAAATTGGTTGGGTAGAAGTTTCAGGCGAAGCTGGACAATCAGGATATTTATGGTATCTAAAAGCTGAAGGAGACACTAGAGTTAGATTTGAAGACTATTTAGAAATGTCAATGATCGAATCTGAATTTGCAAAAGCATCTGGTGGTGTTGATTCAATTTTAGGTGTTGCAGGTTCTGATAACACTGCAGGTACAGAAGGTTTATTTGCTGCTTTAGAAGCAAGAGGTATCGTTGCTAATGATGCTTTTGATAACAAAGCTGACGTTATTTCTGACTTTGATTTAATTCTTAAGCAATTAGACAAGCAAGGAGCAATTGAAGAAAACATGTTATTCTTAGATAGAGATGCAAATCTTATTTTAGATGACGGTTTAGCAAATATTTCTGCTGGTTCTGCCGGTGGTACTGCTTATGGTGTTTTTGAGAACTCTGAAGATATGGCTTTAAATCTTGGATTTAGAGGGTTCAGAAGAGGATCTTATGATTTCTATAAGACTGACTGGAAATACTTAAACAACAAGTCTACAAGAGGATTATTCTCTGATATTCAAGGTGTTTTAGTACCAGCTGGAACTTCATCTGTTTATGACCAAATTTTAGGTAAAAACATCAGAAGACCTTTCTTACACGTAAGATATAGAGCTTCTGAAGCTGATGACAGAAGAATGAAGTCTTGGATTACAGGTTCAGTAGGTGGAGCTGCTACATCTGATTTAGACGTAATGGAAGTACATTACTTATCTGAAAGATGTTTAGTAACTCAAGCTGCTAACAACTTTGTATTATTCAAGTCTTAATACTTATTAAAGGTTAGGGTGCTTCGGCACCCAGCCTTTTATTAACATTTTTATTATATTATATTATGGCAAAAACAAAAGAAAATCCCGTAAATAGAAATGTATGGGAAAGAAAAGATAGACAATATTATTTATTAGGAGATAACCAACCTGTTACATACATACTTAAATCAAAAGGAATTATGTGGTATGACGAACAACTTGGTTATGAAAGAGAAATTAAATATACAACAAATCAAAAAACTCCATTTGTAGACGAGTTTAAAGGAGACGGAAGATTAGACCACATTATATTCAAAGATGGTGTTTTAAACGTTCCAAAAGAAAAAGTTGTTTTACAACAAATTTTATCATTATATCATCCAAAAAGAAATGGGGTATACGCTGAATTAGATTTAGAAGCAAATGCAGAAGATGATCTTGATATTTTAAATGCTGAATTTGAAGCAATGAGCACAGCAATGAATATGGATATTGATTTAGCTGAAGCTATTGTAAGAACTCAGGTTGGAAATAAAGTATCTAAGATGACTTCTAAGGAGCTTAAAAGAGATTTGTTATTATTTGCTAAAAATGATCCAGTTTTGTTCTTAGAATTAGCAAATGATGAAAACATAAATATTAGAAATATAGCTATAAAATCTGTAGAAACTGGTATTGTTGTTTTATCAAATGATCAAAGAACATTTGCTTGGGCTAAAACAGGCAAAAAATTAATTACAGTACCATTTGACGAAAATCCATATTCTGCATTAGCAGCATGGTTTAAAACAGATGAAGGTATTGAAGTTTACCAAACAATAGAGAAAAAACTTAAATAGTTAATTATAGTGGTTAGGCCGCTATATGCGGCTTAATCATTATATAAAAAAAAATTATGGCAGTAGATGTTAATAAAGTTTATAGAGCTGTACTTTCAATATTAAATAAAGAAAGTAGAGGTTTTTTGACGCCAGATCAATTTAATAAAATTGGTAGACAAGTACAATTAGATATTTTTGAAAAAACATTTTATGATTATAATAGAGCGTTAAATAGAAAAAAATCTAATGTTATTAACACTGAATATGCTGACATACCAAAAAATATAAAAGAAAAAATTGATATTTTTTCAAAAGAGGACGCTTTAGTTATTACCACAGGCGTTGCACCAGTTCCAAGTGATTTATATAGGGTATTAAATATATACACGTCCAACAGAACTATAAATATACAAGAAGTAAATAAATCTGATTTATCATATATTAATGCTTCTAAATTAACTGCTCCTTCAGCTTCATATCCAGTTTATTATAGAGAAGGAAGCAATATAAAAATATTTCCAACAACTATATCTTCAGCAAGTATGGACTACGTAAAAATGCCTGCAGATCCTTTATGGAATTACTCTTCAGGAGTAAATGGTTCATATTCTTTTAATTCAACAACACATAATACTAATCCATCAGTTGATTTTGAATTGCATGAATCGGATGAAGTTAATTTGGTTATAAAAATATTAGCATATACAGGTGTGTTAATAAAAGATCCTGCAATTGTACAAGCAGCATCACAAGAAGAAAATAAAATAATACAATTAGAAAATCAATAATAAATGGGCTTTATAACGGAAACAGCATATCAGTATTATAATACTAG
>Ga0255751_10006088_pt1 | contig 10678 bp, 12 predicted proteins | sample 071ome_20_FD_179951 | JGI IMG/M metagenome (GOLD analysis project Ga0255751, IMG submission 179951) | Coastal salt marsh microbial communities from the Groves Creek Marsh, Skidaway Island, Georgia - 071412BT metaG (version 2) | ecosystem: Environmental > Aquatic > Marine > Intertidal zone >...
ACTTCCTTAATACAGATGTAAATGTAGTAGAATTGCTCTCCCCATGTTACATCACCACGCAATTTATTTAACATAATACCTCCAAGTATGGGCAGGGAGGGATTTGAACCCCCGTAGGCAGAGCCAGTGGATTTACAGTCCACCTCCATTAACCACTCGGACACCTACCCTAACTCCTCCACCTGGGCTCGAACCAGGGACATTCTGATTAACAGTCAGACGCTCTACCGACTGAGCTATAGAGGAATATGTTCGCTATTCGCAAATAGCGAATGGAGAATAGGAGACTCGAACTCCTGACAGCCTGCTTGCAAAGCAGGTGCTCTACCAACTGAGCTAATTCCCCTGGAGCCACATGTCGGACTTGAACCGACGACCTACCGCTTACAAGGCGGTTGCTCTACCACTGAGCTAAAGTGGCAACGACTCAGGAGGGACTTGAACCCCCGACCAACTGCTTAGAAGGCAGATGCTCTATCCAACTGAGCTACTGAGTCTTGCGGTTTCCTTATTATAGAGGGGAAACCTACCTCTGTCAACCTCTGAACTGATTGTATCCAGTTCCAGATTGCCATTCTTCAGAACCACCCAAAGAATCAAGAGAGAGTGTGGTAGCAACTCCCTTAGTTGCTTTATCATACATCACTTGGTGGATGTTGTCAACCTCTTTGGACTTAGGTTGTTCAGCAAGTCTTTGATAGAGTTCCTCATTCTTTTGCATGACATACTCTATCACCTTTTCTGTTTTAGGTGCTTCTCCAAACCAAGAATCATTTGGAGATACCACAGGTGCAGGAACAGTAGTATGAACAACTGGTGCTGTTTCTTCTACTTTCTTTTCAGGTCTTGAAACTTCCTTCTTGAAAAGTTTCTTGATAAGTTTCTTGATCATGCCCATACAAGTTTCTTAGTGTAGTCATAGGCATATTGTTGCCTATAACCTTTGATTCCCCAACCCAACCAATAATAGCATGGAACCATATACTGGTCAACAGTGAAACCTCTTCCCTCAAACTCTGGGAGATACTTTCTGAACTGGTTCTCATTCAGCATATAACGAACCTGACCTTCAAGAGAAGATGGGTCACAGTCATACTTTCTGCAGAACTTGCCAAGTCCATTGTATCTAGCTGTAGTGGTCCACTGAATTAATCCATAACCACCTCTACGGCATTGCTTATAGGGGACAATAGCACCACCTTCACATACATTAGGGCGGAAACCAGATTCTGATTTGATATTGCCCATGATTGTAGCAAGGGCATTCCTATCACGAATCTTTGTCCTTTTCTGAATCTCCTTCAGAACAAACTGTTCATTAGGATTACATCCAGGACAAGTCCATTCCTTCTCCACCACTTTGATTGGAACTGCTGCCACATTGACCTGGGGAGGATTACTAATTTCGCTAATGCTTGGATAAGCACATGCAGCTGGAACAGAAGTAACAATCAAAGCAGTAAATAATTTTCTAAGCATCAATTCAGTTGAACTCTACATCCACCTCTTGCTCAAGGCATGGGTGACTCAAAATAATCTTTACGATAGTAACGACCCAGGATGTTGCTATTGTAGTAGGCAGGGATCCCTTCTGTCAAGCTCTCTGTAAGTACATTATTTAGAAAGAGTTGACGGGTTTCCTCAAAGTTACATTTTCCTATGGTTTTGTGGAGGGAGAGGATTTCTCTAACAAAAGAGTCCCGTCCATATTTTGCAACATCCTCTTTAAGCTCTGGACAAGATCCATAGTAGTCACGCCAGTTACTTTCAGTTGTAACTCTTCTCCTGCGCTTGTTTTCACCCACAGACTTAGGCTTTCGTTTTTGCCAGAAATACTTTCTACCGATATATTTTCTCTGGGTGACCTTACAGGTAATAAGGTAAACAAAACCGTAGTTGTCCCCAATAAGGCTCCCGTCAAACACCCTGCCACAATAGGTCCAGGGATTGGGGTAGTCAGGATATTCTTTGCTTTCTTCCAAATGCTCATGACAATTCTTTCCTTATTTAGAGTTTGAATCCTGAGAATGTATCCTTCTTGACATCCTGCTTGATGCCACCAACCACATAGGACTCCACCTCAGTCTCCTGAGGAGCAACCTGAAGACCCTTAGAAGAGATCCAGTGTTGTGTCCATGGCAGAGGGTTGTTCTTTGCAGAAACATCATAGACTGGTTTGAGACCAATTGCTTTCATTCTGCGATTGGCAACCCACTCAACATATTTCTTGAGAAGAGTGTCATTGAGACCAATCATGGAACCATCTCTGAAGAGATAGTCTGCCCACTTCTTTTCCTCATTGACTGCTCTGTCAAACATAGCATAAACCCACTCTTCCTCTTCCTTAGCAATCTGCTTCATTTCTGGATCATCACCATCCTTCCACTTGTTCAGGATGTTTTGTGTAATTGCAAGGTGCTGGTTTTCATCTCTCGCAATGAGTGAAATAATCTTGGATGATCCTTCCATGAGTTTGAGTTCACCAAAGGCGAAACTACAAGCAAAACTAACGTAGAACCTAATACCCTCAAGAATGTTAACGTTTGCAACTGCTCTGAAGAGTTTTCTTTTGACATCTTTGAGTTCTTCCTGTGCTGAGGGGACGCCTTCTAATTGATGCAACCAACCAGAACCATTACCATACATTTGTGCTGCATTGATAAAGTCATCATATGATTCAGTCACACTGCTGGCACGCTCAAGGATTCTCTCATCAGTGATGATGTGATCAAAGACATCAGAGGGATCAGAATATACATTCTTAATGATGTATGTGTATGAACGGGAATGGATCATCTCCATGAATCCCCATACTTCCATACATGCTTCCAACTCAGGAAGTGAACAGTATGGAAGGAATGCCATGCCAGGACCACGTCCTTGAACAGAGTCCAGCATGATCTGATACTTCAGGTTGGAAGTATAGATGTGCTTCTGTTCAGGACGCAAAGTTTGATAGTCTGCTCTATCTTTTTGGAGGGAGACCTCTTCAGGTCTCCAGAAATATCCTAATTGTTGAGTTGTAAGTTTTTCAAAAATGGGATACTTATAAGAATCATATCTTTGAACTCCAAGTGGTTTACCAAAAAACATTGGTTGCTTTTTGGTGTTCACCTGTTCTGTATTAAAAACTGTCATCCCTTTAATGTGGGTGTTAAAACTTTCAGTAGTTTTAAACTCGTATTGCATATACCCTCTGGTTAGATTTTACAACTTTCACAGTCCTCTTCTTGGGACTCCATAATATCATTTAGGAGACTTTGAAGTTCTGACTTCTCATCAACTTCATCAGTCTTCAAATCATTAGTGTTCTGGTAGTAGGAAGTCTTCCATCCATACTTGTAGGTGGTCAGGAAGTCTTGTGCCATCACACTCACTGGGACTTCATTGTCTGGATAGTTTTCTGGATTGTAGGACCAGTTTCCAGAGATTGCCTGGTCAAAGAACTTTTGCATGACTGCAACAACATTAATATAACCGCGATTGTTAGGCATATCCCAAAGTAGAGTGTAATTATTTTTAAGAGAGTTGTACTGTGGAACAATCTGTTTAAGGGGTCCCTTCTTGCTCTTCTTAATGGACAAGTAGTCTCGAGGTGGCTCAATTCCGTTTGTGGCATTTGACACAACGGAACTGCTTTCAGAAGGCATTTGTGCGGACAGAGTGCTATGTCGCAATCCGTATGTTGAAATGTTGGCTCGTAAAGCTTCCCAATCATGCTGCAAATTGATTGATGAAATTTCATCTACTTCCTTTTTGTATGTATCAATGGGGAGAATGCCATCTGCATACTTGGTTCTACCAAAATATTCACAGTGACCCTTTTCTTTGGCAAGTTCATTAGATGCCTTCAGGAGGTAATACTGGAATGCCTCAGACAGTCCATGGACAGCATCCCATGCCTCTTGAGAATCATAGTTGAAACCAAGTTTTGCCAAATAGTGTGCCAGACCAATAAAACCTACTCCAAGGGATCTACGTGCCTTTGTAGCAATGTCTGCTGCCCTTACAGGGTACTCCTGGTAGTCAATCAGTTCTTCCAAACCTCTGACAGCAAGATCACAAAGATCTTCCAGTTCCTCATCAGACTTTACTTTTCCTACATTGATGGCAGAGAGAATGCACAGAGCAATCTCACCAACCTCATCATCAATGTGTTGGATTGGATAGGTAGGAAGAGTGATCTCTTGACACAGGTTACTCATCTCAACCTTATCTTTGAAGGAGGAGTGTGAGTTGCAGTGGTCGATGTTCATGATGTAAATACGACCAGTCTCTGCTCTCTCTTTCAGGAGGTCCAGAATGAGTTCTTGAGCTCCAATAGTCTTTCTTGGAACAGATGAATCTCGTTCATAAGCCACATATAGCTCGTCAAATCTATCAGTGCCAAAAGCATCATACAGACCAGGAACATCATGGGGAGAGAAGAGGGTGACCTCTCCATCTTGGATGAAACGCTCATAGAAGAGTTTGCTGATTTGAATACTATAATCTAATTTACGAACACGATTATCTTCAGTTCCCTTGTTATTCTTCAGAACAAGAATATCTTCTATTTCTTGGTGCCAGATTGGGAAGTGGACAGTTGCTGATCCACCTCTGATGCCATTTTGAGTGCAGCATCTGACAGTTGCTTCAAACTTCTTGAGGAAAGGGACAACACCTGTGTGCTGAACTTCTCCGCCTCTGATCTTAGCGTTGATGCCACGGATTCTGCCTGCGTTGATACCGATTCCCGCCCTTTGTGCAACATACCTGCCAATTGCCATATCAGAGCTAAAGATAGAATCGAGGGAGTCATCAACATCAACAAGAACACAGCTAGCAAACTGTCGAAGTGGAGTTCGCACTCCCGCCATGATAGGTGTGGGAATGTTGATTTTGTGCTTTGAGATTGCGTCATAGTACCTCTTCACATAAGAGAGACGTGTTTCCTTAGGATACTCTTGGAAGATTGTCAGAGCAATCATGATGTACATGAACTGGGGAGTCTCATAGACTTGCCCAGAACTTCTATCCTGTACAAGATATTTATCCACAACCTGACGCAATCCAGCATAGGTGAACAGCATGTCACGGTCATGGTCAACCCATGCAGATACTCTATCAATCTCTTCCAAAGAATACTTCTCAAAGATTTGCTTATCATACAGACCTTTGTAAGCACACTTGGTGATGTGATCTCTCAGAGAAGGTGCATCACCTTTCTTATTCTCAAATACTCTCTTCCTCAAACTAAAGAGAAGAAGTCTGGCAGCAACAAACTGATAGTTAGGATGCTCAAGGTCAATCAAGTCACTGGCACTACGAATCAGGATTTCCTGAATCTCATCAGTGGTTACACCATCATAAAACTGAATACCAGATTGCATCTCAACTTGTGATGCAGACACCCCAGAAAGACCTCTGGTTGCCTCATCAACCATCTTATGCATCTTATCCAGATCAAGAGATTCAATTTCTCCACTTCTCTTTGTTACTTTGATTCCGTTGCTCATATTTTCTTCCAGGTGGTAAACTTCAGTTTTGCTTGTAGACCTTGATAAGTGTTTGATTGTATCATATTTTTTACATCATGTCCAGCAAGGACCATATCATTTATGTCCTTCTCTTGAATGTTACTTGGCCAAATCACAACTGCTTGTTGGTCTGCAATTGCACTTTCGATGCGTCTAACAATCTCTGTGTTTCTTGGTTCATTGTCATAGATCCAAACAGGATTGCTAATCCCCCAACCACTAAGATCAACATCAGCTCCGCACATAGCAATCGAATTTGGAATGAACGTGCTATCGAATGGTCCTTCTGTAACATAGACTGGAGCATCTGTTCTGATGTTATCAAGTCCATAGATCTTTGGCGCATCTTCATCAAACATGATGGTTAAGTATTTAATAGGATTTGAAGAGAGTGCTCTTCCTTGAACCCCAATAAGTTCTCCATCCCTGACAAGAGGAATAATTACTCTTTCCTCACCATACTTTACATATGCAGATTCAAAAGTATCAGGTTTGATTGTGTTGATAAACTCTTTGAAATTCTTTGCATAGTAAAACTCCCCATCAAAGATTGCTCTTGCATTAAGATATGCTCTTGACACATTCACATCAAATGCAGATGGAAGGTCAATACCAATCTTTTTCTTGAATTCTGGTTTTGAGTCAATCTTTTTGAAAACTTCCTCAGGAGTTTCAGTGACAAAGTTTTTACCAGTATGCCCTTCCTTAAACTTCTCAAAGGTGTATTGTTTGTGTAGAACTGTATCTAAGTCCTTGAGAAAGTTATTGAAAGAGATATTAACTCCACAGTTGTGACACTTGAAGTTAGTATTGTTTTTTACTTGGTAAAGGTAACCTCTTGCCTTGTTTTTATTCTTTTTAGAATCCCCACAGATTGGGCAACGAAAGTTGTAGAGGTTGTTCTTTACTTTTTTGAACTTTGAAAATCTGGAAGAAATCAAATTGATGTACTTTACATCAATAAAATCCATGTTAACTACTCTTGCTCCACTCCATTGTAGGTGGTTCTGCTTGTGTAGTCAAGATCTTGGTAACCCAACTGGAATTGTTCGCAACAAATGAGAGCATAGCAACTGCTCCAATGGATATCCATACCCTCTGTTCTAATCTACGTATTCTTTGCAATACATTGTCATGATCGAGGTCCATTTTATCACGGAGTTTGTCAATCTTTGCAAATAATATACTGTCGATTTCTTCTTGCTTTGATATGCGCTCTTCATGAACTGCAAGCATTCTACTTACAGTAGTATTTACTTCACTTAGTTTTTCAATAGCTGCATCAAGTTTGATTATAACTGGTTTTAGATCTTCTAACTTTTGCTCAAGAAGAGCTACCTTTACTTCTTCCATTCTGGGGAGTGAAATATGGATTGAAATTCAATGCATTTTTCATTCTCTTTTTATCTTCTCTCTTCTCTCTCTTTTTCATCAACTGATCAATATACTTCTTGACATACTTTCTTCTGCCATCAATCTTCATTGGTTTATCATAACCAGCAGTTGGACCTGCAGGATCAGAAGAACCACTAAAACCACCAGATCCACCAGGAGGATTTGCTACCATCCCCTCTTCACTGACGCTGAACTCTCGATACATTGCTGATCTGAATGCATCAATAACTCTGTCAATCTTATCTTTTTCCATTGGTGATCTTCTCCAGTTCCTCTAAACACCTTTGATCCATATCAATATCATGAATATAGCATTTTGGAAACTCTGGAAGTTTATCCAAAAATACTATAAAAGTTTTTATGGAAGACCAAAGTTCTCTTTCAATTTTGAAAAACAGCATGGGGGTAGTGGCATCCCCGAAAATATTGTAGAGGATGATAAAATGATTGATCAATAAATGAACCTTAAGTTCTCCACTACCCTTATACCTCTTGAGAAGTCTTTTGATGTACTTGAAATGATTCAGGTCTTTCTCAAAATCTTCTCTTGTTACTGCCTGTGGATTTTCATAATGTTTGATGGCAAAGAGGAGAAAGTTCTCCTCATTCAATTCACTAAAAATCATTTAATCAATTAGGTGTAGGATATGCAATACCTTCGCTTCCAGTTGAAATACCAGACATTGCAACTAAAGTTTCAGACTTAATTCTGAAGTTACCATGGTTGTCAATGTAGGTCTGAACACCAACCCAACCAGCATGTTGGAATCCACTGTATCCAATAGCAGGAAGTGATGCACTTGCAGTTGTTGTGGAAATACCATAAACAATCTTGTCATAACCATCAACCAGTCTGGTGATTGTTACACCAGTTCCTGCATTAATGGTGAGACCTGCACCAATGACAGACTCAAGAACAACACCAGTGCTACCAATGGATGCAATTCTTGTATCAACACCAGAAGCAGATACCAGGTGGTCACCAACCTGAATTACATCTGTTCCCATGTTATCAAGTCCAACAGTAGAGAATCCTGCTGGTGCTTCAACAGTTGCAGTTGTGAAGAAGATATTGGTATGTGATGGTGCAACAAAATTAGTTTCAGAATATGAAGAATCACCAACAGTATAACCAGGAAGTTCTGAAACGAAGAAATCAGTTGAAGCAATGGCAGCTCCACTCAAACCAGCAGTTGAACCAATGGTCAGTTGAGTTGTTGATGCAATACCAACAATAACTGCATCACCAAAATAAGTACCACCACTACCTCTGATACCAAATCTAATCACATCACCAGTTGCAGCAGCACCAACATTACCAAAGGTTGTACCACTTCCAGTTACAATCAGAGTATCATAGTCAAGAGACACTGTTCCGCCTGAGAACACATTATCGTTATTACCCCAAAGTGCCATGTCTTTGCCCTGAATAAAATTTATTTGCTATAAGATATTTATAAAAAAGGAGACCCTGTGGTCTCCTCTAAAATCATTCTTCTCTCTTTCTGATTGCTGCTGCAACTGTTTCCAGAAGTTTGTCATCCATGTCTGTTTTAGTCAACTTGACTGCTTTTTCAAGGATGACCAGGCAGATATCAATCAGTTTTTCACCAAGTTCCTCATTATCAGGAATCTTGGCAATTGAATCTACAATGACTTTTTTAGCAAGTGGAAGTAAAAGTGAAAGCATGATTATAGTCCCAAAATAGGTCTACAATATATAGGAGTTATCACTCTCCTAAACGCTTTCCACCTCTTTCTGCAGTCAACTTAGCAGCAATTGCCATCTTCTGGCGCTCTTTCTTGGTCTTACCCTTGAACTGTGGAGCATCAGATTTCTGGAAGTCCTTGATGACATCACCCATATCTGCAGTAGCAAGATTCATTTTCTCATCAACTACCTCAACATCTTCCACATACTGTGAACGATACTTGCCACCAGTTTTCTTGTGAGTATCAGCAAGTTCTGCTGCTCTTGCATCAGCATACTTCTTACTCTTTACTGGTTTGCCAATCTTTTTCTCCTTTCCACCATCAGGAGATCCCATTACCTGATAAGGCATCTCATTGATGTGCTCAACTTCTTCAGAAGAAACCACTGAGTCAGCAGGTGATTGTTGCTTCTGACTCATCAACTTCTTTCTGATTTCTAACTTCTTACGATCAAGTTGAAGTTGTCTTCTTTGCACATTCTGCATCTGGGTATTGGAAGCACTACCCATTTCCTCTTCAACCTTTGCCTTACCACTATACTTCTTCATCTTATTCTTTTCAGTATTCTTATCAATTTCTCTCTTGATAAGAGCCTGCTTCACTTTCATTCTTGCACTGAGAGCAGGAGGATTTCCCATAGCCTTTGCCATGGTCATTCCAATTCCTTCTTCAACCTCAACAACCTCAAGGATAGTTCCACCAATTTCCTCAAACGCTTCCTTCATAGGAGGATTGATAACAACCTTATTCTTTACTTTCTTTTCCTTGATTTGCTTTTCAGATTCAGTATCAGTTTCTGGTTCATCAACTTCAAAGATGAACTCCTCTCTCCAGTTTGAAACTTCTTCCTTGCTGACAACTTTCTTCTTCTTGCCTAATGCCTTACCACCTTTAGGATTGTTCTTTCCAGAAACACCTCTATTTTCTTCTGCCTCATCATGATCAAACTCATCATCATCCATAGGATCATAAGATGATTCAGCAACTTTCTTTGCTGCTTTCTTTGCAGCCATTTTTGCCTTGATTCTTTCTCTTGCTGCTTCTTGCTCTGACTTGGGAATTCCAGTAACAGCACCTAACTTTTCAGCAGGCTTTCCTGGTTCATATCCTACACCAGATTCTTCAACATAATCAACTTCTTCTTTGTTGAGTCCTTTAAGTGTTACTGCAAGTCTTGCTCTCTGACCCAACTTGCCACCCTTCTTGGCAGCAGCCTTTAATTTGCTGACAGGAATATCTTCATCTTCAGGAACACCCAATTGCTTCTTTAAAGCACCAGGTTTTTTAATTGCTTTTTGAATCCACTTTTCTGCTTCATCAACATATTCAACTTCTTCTTTGTGAGCAGAGCCACCAGTCAAACCAAGTTTTTCTTTTACTGCCTGACGCTCAGTAGAAGTTGCTTGAACTGATCCAATGTAATCATTATATGCCTTTGCCAGTTCAACACCTTCTTTACGTGCTCTATACCTGACTGCTTTTACAATCTGAGTTACTCTAGCCTGCTGTTCTTCAGGACCTTGCTCTGCAATGTTCTGCATGTAGAGAGCAGACAACTCATTCAGGTTTTTATCCATGACCGCTATAATGGACTACTTTTTCTTATACTTATTTATGAAATCCTTTATATTTGTTTTTGGACCCTTGTATGGTTTTGCTCCAGGTTGAAGATTGGTCTTATCTCCTTTCTCAAAACCAGGTGTCATATCAGCAGCATACTTGAAGTATCCAGTAGTTCCAGCAAGAGTATTTGGTTTACCAGGAACTCTTTCCTTACTATCCATTCTCTTCTCAGAATACTCACAAAGATCTCTGACCCATGACTTGAACATAACATTGTCTTCAGTCACACAGATGAGATAGTTAGTACCTCTACGAATAACTCTACCTACCAGACCTGTGTTGAGATTCTCTACCAACTGATTCATCTTAAAGATTTTACCAGTCACATAGTTCTCTCTAAGATTCTTCCAGTCAAACTTAGGAGCAATCTCCCAGAGATTCCAACCTTCTCTCACACCCATTTGCTTTCTGAGTGTATTGAAAAGTTG
>Ga0255751_10006112_pt1 | contig 10649 bp, 7 predicted proteins | sample 071ome_20_FD_179951 | JGI IMG/M metagenome (GOLD analysis project Ga0255751, IMG submission 179951) | Coastal salt marsh microbial communities from the Groves Creek Marsh, Skidaway Island, Georgia - 071412BT metaG (version 2) | ecosystem: Environmental > Aquatic > Marine > Intertidal zone > Salt...
TGAAATTGTCCGGATGGCACTGCCTCAAAGCTTTGTCTCGCACTTCCACTGCGACTGCCACCACCACCGCCACCACCGGCAATGTCTGGGGTTTCTTTTCGTGCCATTCTGTTATCGACGCCATCGTCTGCAGATAATCCGCTCAAACGTCTCACGACTTTGAAAAATTCACCAGGTCGCACCGGCGTCATGCACGTTTCGCGTCGTTTCGCTGACTTTAAAAAGTTTTCAACATCCATTTCCGAAATAACCGCGCGGGGTCTTCCTCTTCGATTTGGTTCGTTACTTTCCCCGTGTTCGAAGCGACCTTTGTTTATATCGATTAATTGCGCAGGCGAGCCGAATATGCACATGGAATGGTCCATGTCGACGAAATCAGCAATGTTTTCCATCAACGTCTCCGTATAGGTGAACACCACTGGTTTGATCGTTGAGTCGTTTTCAATCTCGATGAGTTCATCGAGTGCATTTTGGATGCGTCCTTGAGGCGCGTAAAAGGGACTGACATCCAGCGTCAGCACGTTCTTGTCTTCAATCCCGTAGCAATTCAACAAGTTTAATAAAAAACTGCGGCGCGGGCCGCTGTTTTCACACACCACATATAGTAAATCTTTTGGCAAGTGCGTGACCTCTTCCCCAGAAGTGGAGGAAAATGAATTTCCATTAACGCTACCTTTCATTCGTTTGAACGACAACGCGATCGTAAACGTCGTTCCGAAGCCTTCCATGGATTTGAACGTCACCGTGCCGCCCATGCACTCAACAATTGCGCGTGTGATTGACAAACCCAAACCAGTTCCTTGTTTCCTCGTGTTTGAGTCGTTCGTCGGTTGCGAAAATGGAACAAAAATCGTGTGCTGTTTATTCTTAGGAATTCCCAGACCATTATCTTTGACGTTAAATTCTATGTATACTTCGGAAGTTTCGACGCGGCCGTTTACGACGATGTTTACTATACCTCGCCGTCTAGTCTCTTCCTCCGTCGCGGAATATTTGATCGCATTGTCGACAATATTCACCAAGCACTGGCGAATGCGGAAGTAATCACCGACAATAGTCTCACAAAATAACTCCGGTGGATTAATTTCAAAGAATATATCAACGTTTCGTCGAAAACTCGTCGATCCTTGTTGCGAGATGTCCATGGTTTGCGAAAGCAAGTGTTCCAGTGTGAACGAATCTTCAGACAAATCCAAACCGTGCTTCGCACTTTTATTCGCCTTTGTCTTTCGGTTGAACTTGGCGTAATCCAATACTTGATTAATCAATCCTAGCAACGCTTCAGCAGATGTCAATGAATTTTTGATCAACTCGCCGCTAAAATTGTCCATGCTCCCATTTTCCACCGCCAACGTGTTGAAGCCGATGACTGAGTTTAATGGCATTCTCAACTCGTGCGTTATGTTATAGAAAAAATCTCTCTGAAACTCCGTCAGCAAGTGCAACTCCTCCAACTCGTCCTTTGCTTTGGCATCAATCACTCGAATGTTCCCTTGACACAACAAATACGAGTACGCTGATTTTGTACATACGTCTGCAATCAAATACCACTCGTGCTCGCTCTGCGCGGAGATGAAATCGAACTCTTTTGCTAAAAAGACCGCAGGAAAAGAGCTCCAACATATCGATTGCACCACTCCTAGCATAAAAAACCTCAATCGATCGTCCTCGTGCTCTAACTTTGTGGTCAACTCGTAAAACAAATATCCCATGTTATACATGACGAAGAAAAAACACAAAAACGACAAAGACAAGCTCAACCACCATAAATTCCCGCTGACAAAATGACAAATAATGCCAAAAAGTAACATGAATTCGTCTAAAACGACCGACAAATGCATCGCTTTTCTCTTTTGTCCGAGCTCCGGAAACGAAATCGCTTGCAACTGATACGCCAAAACGATCAAAATTGGCGTCGTAAACATCCACTCCAAATGTCTCAATATGCTCACCAAACTTCCGTCCGCGCCATTTATCAACACATCTTCTCCGTAATACATAATCAGATGCGCATAAAATGCCACGCACGCGATGTACGTCACCGTCGCGCTCAGATTTCTCCTCGGTGAATTCGGTGTCCACGTAATGTCATTGACACCGATGAGAATACACGTGCTAAAAATGACGATGGCGGTTAGCGCGCTCGAATCGCACACCAAACTCAACCCGCTCGAAAAAGACGTCTTCGCGTCCTCATTATCTTCTCTTTTCAATCCAAAAAAACTCGCGATGGACTCCAAGATACGCTCGTAGAAGAAAAACAACCACTTCACGTCCTCTGGGTTCTCCGCCAACGCTTTTCGTACGAATTCAATCGTCACGTCGAAGCCAAGCGTCAACAAAATTAACGTTAACGGTGAACATCCCACTCCGTTTATGTTCTCGTTCGCGTACGATCGAAAGTACTCTTTTCTGTCCATTTTTCGGTAATCGACGTCATCGACATCCGATATCTCTCCTTCGCGCACCTCGCCGTTGTTATTCGCGCGCGGTGAGGACTCGTTAATCTTGTTGTTGCTACCGTTGATGTTGATGTTGTTGTTGCCGCCCTTAGTGCCCAACGACAAAATATCTTCTCGATCGACGTGCACTTGATCGGTCGGCGACTTCGGGCGGTGTTTGATTCGAGGCCTCGACGAGCCGTTTCCTTTGGCAGGGCTCGGCATTATCCTTCGTATCGTTCTTTCCTCTCGCGCCGCGGTGCGTTCTCTCGCGTCGAGAGAGAGAGAGAGAAAGAGTAAGCGTTTTTTGTCTCGATCCCCGTCAGACTACAAAATTCGACTCTCGACCCCTCCCGAGGCCGAGAGAAGCAGAGAACGTCTTTTTTTTCACATGCGTAAAAAATTTAGTCACCCCATTAAAAAACAACATCATCTTCTTCTTCCAAACACATTACCACTCGAAAGAGAATAAAGGTATCGCGTGTGTACTCGGTGTCGTCGAGCGCAAACGATGATAGCCCTCCCCGGGAAAGCGACGAAATCTGGATTTTTTTTCCTTCGTTCCCGCGTCGTCTTCTTTTCTGTTCTCTCTTTTTTTCTTTTTTGTATCTCTCTTCTCCTCAAACGCATCTCGCATTTCTCTCTCTCTCTAGGAAAAATGAAAATATCGGAAAAGCATTTGCACTCGGTCATACCTAAGCCGCACGATTCCGACGAGGACGATCCAAAAGTGGAGTTGAACGAGGACGACGAGGTGGTGAACCTAGAGGCGGTGACGGAACGATTGGCGACGGATTTAAAATTGACCGTGTTGAAAGGCACCGAAGGAGAAGAAGGCGAGGGAGATAAAACGGATTACAACGGAAGTGGAATGGCGAAGAAGTACGCGGAGGCAAAAACGCATGAGTGGAGGAATCTCATCGAAACGTACACGTTTTTGCAACTCGCAAAAGATGGAAAAGGTGAAGCGCGAATCAGCGCAAATGCGATTGTCGATTTGGCGTGCGGCGAGGGACACTATACGAGAGCGTTGAGGAAGGCGTTTCCGACGGCGACCAGAGTGGTTGGCGTTGATATCGCTGAAGAAATGGTTTTGATGGCCAGAGAGAAGGAAAAAAACAAACCGATCGGGATTACGTATGTCGTTCAGGACGTGAAAGATGAAGCTGGCGCGAAAGATGAGGAACGGTTCGATCTCGCCACCGCCGCTTGGTTACTGGTGTACTGTAAAACCAAGACAGAGTTGAAAGAGATGTGCAAGGCTGTTGCAAATTACGTAAAACCTGGTGGAAGATTTTTAACAATCATCACAAATCCACAACTGGCGTTCGACTCGGAAGGGACGCCTCAATCGGTTCTTCCAGGGGAGACGCAAACGAACGTTTTATCGAGATACGCGAAATATGGTTTTACCGTTACGGTTCCTTCAGAAACGCCGCAAGAAGGCGACCGTATACAATGGTCTATAAAAACAAGCAAAGGACCATTGCTCATCGATAATTACTATATACCTCGAGACGCGTACAAAGACAGTTTATTTGAAGCCGGCTTTGAGAAAATCAAGTTTCATCCATTCGAGCTTGATCCGAAGAGCGAAGGTCTCGGTCGAAATTTTGCCATCTCGCCGTTCTCCCATTTGGAAGACGCAGATTCGAACGACAAAAAGGAGTTTTACCAAGAGTTCTTGGATTATCCACCCGCGCTAGTAATTGAGTGTTGGAAGAGCGGCGGTAAGAAGAAGTAGGAGCGATTAAGTGATGGGAGAACATACGCAAAGCGAAAAAGCTTTCAAGAAGGAAAGAAAGTTTGATTTTTAAATACTCCGAAAAGATACAACACATATATACAAAAATCTTCGTTACAAAACAAGAGCAATTTCACCAGAGGGAAAAACTAACGCATACATATATACAAACATCCTCGCTCATCGTCTCGTTCGTCCTCGTTACGAGTCATTCAAAGGCTGACAATAGCAGCAGTGCACACCACTGAAGCACGCCAACGTATTCGTCTCCTTGTCGATGACCACAACTTTGATATCGTTTTTAATCGATACGTACTCCTTCCAATCGCGTTGCATTGGCAAAGCGCAGCACCCGAACGGATACGTGTTCAAACTCCAACACATGGATTCTCGAGTGAACCTGTTGTAGCTCATTCCAATCGGGCATCCTCTCTCGCCGCCGCAATACACGCAATAGTGCACGTAACAACCTGATTTCGGCACAGCCGAACGACTTTTGATGCCTTCTGCTAATACGTGCGACTCTTTGTGCGTCAAAACTCTCCTGAAATTAAACCGCGGTTCCTCGTCGTCCTCCTTGTCGTCCTTGCGCATCGTTTTCACCGCGTTGGGCGCTTCAGTCTGCGCGGTCTTCTCCTCGCCGGTGTCCTCCTTTTTCTTCGCTTCTTGTTGTGGAGATGTTGTCGACGACGACGACGAAGACGACGCGCTTCCGTCGCGAACGTCCTCGGAGGACGCTCTCGGAACCACCAGAATAGCTTCTTTACTCATGCTTTTCGCGTTCTTCTGAGAACGAGCCGACGGACGGCGCGCAAAGCGGGAGGTGTGCGAAGGCGGACGCAAAAAGCGCAAAGGCCCAAAGAAGTGTGGAGGATTGAAAATATCTTTTCTGTGTGATGTGCTTTTGAGCCAAAACCAAAAAGCTTCGCGGTTTTTGTTTTGGAACGCGCGGTACTACGCGTCGTCAAGGTACTGGTATGTATGTGTGTCTTTTTTAGTATATATTGATTATATTATGCTAATGTTTTTAGTGTGTGCTCTTTCTCTCACTCTCTCTTAAATCCGAAGCAAGCGCCGCGAGCGGCGAGCGTTTGTATTTTACTGCGCGTCTTTACTAAGTGTATTTTGATTCATTTTAATCTCTCTCTCTCTTCGCGGTTTATTCTCGATCAGATGTACGCATCTGGTGCCATCTCTTCTCCCGCGTATCCGTGTTCTTCTAAATACTTGCTCGCTTCCTCTTTTACAGGCTCGTTCCCGCACAACAGCGCGTGTTTCAAAGCCTCCGCAAACGCCTTCTTCGCCTCTTCCTCTTTCCCGCCAATCTTCGCTAAACACTGCCCTTTAAAATTGTAAGTCGTGCTTAAAATTTCGCTCGTGGAATCTAATGCCTGCTCTAATTCTTCCGCCACTTTCAACTCCTTCAACGCGTCCGTCCATTCGCCCATGTTTATGAACGTAAACGCCAACCTATTCGCGCTCGCAGCTTGTAAATCTTTCGATTCCAACTTGGAAAACTTCTTCACCGCCTCGCGGAAATTTTTCAAAGCGTCGATGTACTCACCCTCGTTTCTATGCAATTCCGCGAGCGCGGCGTGTAGATCCCCGGCTCTGCCGTTCAAATCTCTCTCCAACGTTTTCGGTAGCCCTTTAGCGCCAAAATGCGGCGCGCATAAATCTAAACCTTTTTGTAAACATTTTTTCGCGTCTTCAATGCCTTGTTTTTTATCCGTATCTGAAGTCCCTTCCGTCCTCGCGCTCTGCTCGTACGCGTCTGCTAATATCCTCAACGCTAAGCCGTGCACCGGTGGTGGAGCTCCGTATCGTCCGCACAGTTGATCCGTGCTCTCCATCATCTTCTTCGCTTTCTCGAACTCGTTGTTTCGCATCAACTCTTCCGCTTTGCCGACGGAATACATCACGATGACCGGGACTTGCTTCGGGTCGACGCCTTTCGCAGCGGCTCCTTGTTGTTGCGATGCCTCCATCTTTTATCTCGTTTTAAAATATAATATACGTATCAATCTATCTAAATACAGCTTTCTTTTTATCACGGTTGGGGGTTCCTAACTCTCTCTCTCTTTCTTCTGTCCTCCGTGTTCTGGTACGCGCGAGAGTTTGTTTGGGTCGCTCTCTCTCTCTCCGCGCGAATACGACGTGGCCTTCTTCCACGGTCCTCCAAAGGGGCGGAAAAACAAAAACAAAAAAAGAGTTTCACTCTCTCTCTTTCGCGGTTCAAAAACAGAAGTCCTCGTCTCTCTCCCTCTCTTTGAAGTCTATATCTAGTCTTTACGATTCGAAGAGAGCTCACAAAAAAATATACGCCGCCTCTCTCTCTCTCTCTCTCACTTTTCTGCGCGCGTTCGTGTTGAGAGATGGGTGCGTAGTGAGGGAAAATGGGGGTTAAATTTTTTGCTTTTTTCACAGAGGGGGTGGATAAACCCTCGAAACAGGTTTTTACGAGAGTTTTTTAGAAGCGGGAGGGAGAGAGGACCTTCGCCCTCAAAATCAGCCGCTCCGAGGGGGCGAAAAACAAAGCAAAACAAAAGCAAAGCGAAGCCCCCAAAACGCGAAAGAAAATCGAGAGACCAGTCATTGATGAAGAGAGAGAAAAGAGCAAAACCATACGCGCGGACAGAAAAAAGCACCCCGTAAAACGAATATGCACCCACTAAAAACTAGTAAAAGATAATATATAAAAACAGTTACACGTTCGCGGAACCTCTCAAACCACCGCTGGCGATCGGCGCGCCCGGACCGGCGAGTTCCTTGCCTTCCTTCCCGTTTTGACTAGTGGCGGCGAGCGCCGCTTTTTCTCTCGTTTCGACTTGGGCGTACACCACCATGCCGACTAAAGCGACGGCGATGCCCATCAAGTTTCGACCAGTCGCCGGGTTACCGATGACGGTGAAACCGAAACCGAGGACGAGCATGGTTTTTAAGTGTCCCAAGACTTGGTAGGTGACCGCGTCGCATTTTCCAATGACTAAAAAGGTGGAGAAGTTGACCGAGATTGCGATGCCGCAGGATACCGCCGCCCAGAGGAGAACGGGTACGGACCACGTGACATCGAACGGGGTTCCACCGACTAATTGCGCGTCCAACGGTAACGCAATGGTCGCTAAAATAGTCGCCATGTACGGGGACGCCGCGTATAAGAGCTGCGTGCTGCTCACTTGGTACTGTTTCGTGTAATGGTTGGTCCAAATTTGCGACACGCACGTCGTGACGACCGCGCAGACCGACATGAACGTCCCGAGACCGTTCAATTGCATATCCGTTACCGTGGCAATCCCCACGCCGAGCAACAAAATCCCAAGTGCGCCTTTAATAGAGTTTGAATACTTCTTCCCGTAATAAATAGTATGCATCATCACCGTGCACGGAATAATCGCCAACTTGGTCATCTGATAGAACCCGACCGAGTTAAATCCTAAACTCAAGTTCAAAAACGCGATCGAAATCCCATTGATGAACGAGAACCTCAACAAAGCCGTTCGCTCAATCTCTTTCGGCTCCAAAAAGTTATACTTTGCCGCGAACCTCAGCGCGATCGCGGTCACGATCATGTGCATCGCCGTCAAAAATGTCACGTATTGAAACTCCAACGTCGAGATTAAATACTTGTTCACGATGACGATGGACACCGAAGAGACGACCGAAAGCGTCAACGCGCCGACGACGCTCAAATCTTTCCCATTCGCACCTCCGCTTTTATCACCACCCATCGAGCTCAACTGTCCCTGACTCCCACCACCGCTCATCGTTTTAGAACCACTCAACAACGAAAACAAAAACGACTTCTTCCCTTTTCTTCGGTCTTTGATTAAATCCGAATCGTAAAACGCTTTGCCGTTCTTAGTATTATTACTGGTATTTTCCTGCTCTCCGACGTCTAACGAGCTTATCGCGATGTTAATTTCGTGTTCTCCTGTTTTTCGGGAGTGCATCAACCGGAAGACGACGACTTATTAAATATGTTTTTTAAACTCCTCGTGTGAAGAAGATTATATCCCCGAACTTCCCCGATAAAGAGAACTTTTGTTTGTGGTCGAGAAAAAAAACTGGTCTTTTGTCGTTTAGGGTTTAAGAAGAAAAAAAACGCAAAAGAGAGAAGAAATCTTGATTGACACACACGCAAAAAACGGGCCGCTCTTTGGAGAGGAAGGAATAAGAGACACAAAGAGAAGAAAAAGAAGGCGCCGGTGGGGTGGGACGAGACTCTCTCGCTTTTCGACGGTTGTTTGGGTTTTTCGTTTCTCCTTCTTTGTCTTGTTCGTTTTTGGACTTTCTTGAGTAAAAGAGAGAGAGAAGTTGGTTTGAAAAATTGGAAGAAGCAACGAACTTTTCGTAAAGATACGAAGAGCTCGATGACGATGACGTCCTCGTCCTCGCTCTTGAAAAACGAGAGCGTCGACGCAAACAACAACGATAACGCCATCTCTTCGATTTTTATCGTCGCGCCTCGTGGCGACGTGATCATCAAGCGCGAGTACCGAAAAGATGTGCCTGAAAATCAAGCGGAGATTTTCTTTCGTTTGGTCAAGTTTTGGGGAACGGAAAGGAACAAGAGCGGCGAAGGGTTCGCCGGCGCTGGTGGTCTTGGCGGGAAAGAGAACGAGAACAGCGAAAATATCTTTGGCGAAGGAGAAGACGCGACGTCGTCGAAACATTCTTCGGCCGCACCGCCGACGTTTAACGACCAAGGGGTGAATTATTTGCACGTGAAAGCGAACGGCGTGTACGTCGTCGCGACGACGAGAGCGAACTGTTCGCCGTCGTTTGTTTTGGAACTGCTGCATCGAATCGCGAAAGTGATCAAGGATTATTGCGGGACGTTGTCTGAGGATGCCGTGAGAAAGAACGCAATTTTGACGTACGAGCTACTCGATGAAATGGTTGATTACGGGATTCCTCAGTCTACGAGCACTGCTGCGTTGGAGAAGCACATTTTCAACGATCCGGTGGTGGTTTCGGAAAGCACGAGCGCGTTAGGCGCGTTAGGAACGACGGGACGCCTCGCGATTCAAAAGACTTTAGATGTGAAAACTGGAATTAATGGCGTGGACAGAGCGATTGGAACGGCAAAAACAGCTGTAATCGACGGGCAGAAATCGCAAACGTATAAGAAAGCGGCTGGCGCGTTTGATAAAATCTTGTCCTCGAAAATTTCCAAGAACTTGATGTCAAAAGTAGACGACGTCTTAGCGAAAGGTAGCGGCGGCGGTGGTGGTGTTCAAAGCAACAGAGACGATGGCAGAGATGCCAGAGTGTCCTCGTCGACGGTTCCGGGTTCGGCGACGAACGTCTCCGTCGCCGATGACGGCGCAGGCGAGGCTATTTTCGTAGACGTGATCGATAGACTCAACGTCGTTTACGGTCGCGACGGGGAATTAGTCAACGCAGATATCGATGGTTGCATCAAAGTGCGAAATTTCTTACGAGCGGCAAAACATACCCGGGTACGCGTGGCAATGCCGGAAGATTTAGAAATAGGTGGTCGTGAACGCGCGAATCGCCGCGCGACAACGAGCAGCGGTTTCGGCACTAACATCGACGATTGTAACTTTCACGAGACGTGCGATTTGTCCTCGTGGGACGAAAATAGAACGGTTTCGTTGTTGCAACCACCTCGCGGGGAATTCAACTTGATGAATTATCGCATGTCTGCGAGCGATTTCACGCCCCCGTTCAAAGTCCAGTGCATCATCGACGACTCGACGCCATTTCAAATTAAGATTGAAATCATCGTCTATTGCGATTGGCGAAGCGACGTGCGCTCCTCGGCGACTGAGTTTTCTTTTCCACTCCCCAAAGCCACGCAAAACGCTACGTTTACATACGACCAAAATGAAGCAGCCCTTGGCAGTGGCCAAAACAACGACAACGAACGCACAACGTCGGATAATCAACAACAGCAACAAAGAATCCACCACGCAATGTACGATCAAACTCAAAAATGCGTCACCTGGCAACACAAATCCCTCAAAGGCCAAACGCAAACCAGTTTACTCGTCCACGCGAGCCTCAACCAGCGCAAAGCAGGCTCTGAAACGCGACGGGAAATTGGTCCAATCAGCGCCCAGTTTTCCATCCCGAGCTTAAACTTGAGCGGTATGAACGTTCGGTACTTGAGAGTATCCACGGCGGAGACGGGCGGCGCGAGCGATAAAAGCGTGCAAAGGTGGGTTCGGTACAACGCGAAAAGTAACAACTACATCTGCAGAGTATAGAAAGAGAAAATCTCGTCGCATAGTATTAGCCAAGAATGATAATGATAACAATAGCAGAGCGTTACACGTTGAATTCACGGGCGCAAACACATCGCGAAAGTCTCGCCTTTTTTTTTTGACTTTTTTTCTTTTCTCTCCCATTTTTCGAAAATGCAACACACTTCACAAAACGAAGAAAGAGAACGCGCGTAAACGCACGCGCGTCGCGCGAAAGCGAGAGCATCCAGAGAG
>Ga0255751_10006122_pt1 | contig 10639 bp, 6 predicted proteins | sample 071ome_20_FD_179951 | JGI IMG/M metagenome (GOLD analysis project Ga0255751, IMG submission 179951) | Coastal salt marsh microbial communities from the Groves Creek Marsh, Skidaway Island, Georgia - 071412BT metaG (version 2) | ecosystem: Environmental > Aquatic > Marine > Intertidal zone > Salt...
AACTTATTACGAACTACATTGGCAATTCAAATATAATGTACTTGCTGATGAGAATTCACTCAACGATAATCTTTTAGGAAAATTTTTTAGAAAAGATTTGGAAAATTAAAATATTTTTCGTATATTTGAGTGTTAATTGTATATATACACAAAAAATAATATTATGACTTTAGATGAAGTAGCAAAAAAACACAAAATAAATCCAAATAATTTAAATGCAAAAGATGATGCATTAAAGATTGGTGTAATTTCAACACAACAATTAGTTTCTGAAATGAAAAAAAGAAATACTGATGAAGATTTAATAGAAGCTGTAAAGCAACTGGGATTATTCTTACATGAAGTTTCTAACTCAACTATTGGATAATTCGAAAATTTTTCGTATATTTGTTGAAAATTTAATTTATGCTCTCCGCAAGAAATAAGTTAGTAGTTATAAATGTATTAGATTCTGCTTTAGGTGTTGGTACATCAATGAAGGGAAATGAACAAGCACATCATTGTCCTTTTTGTCATCACCATAAGAAGAAACTACAAGTCAATTTAGATTCACAATATTGGCATTGTTGGGTATGTGATTCCAAAGGAAGAAGTATCCAATCACTTCTATATAAACTAAATGTAGATAAAAGTGAATTAGCAAAGATTCATTCTATCTATGGAGAGTACAAACCAAAACGGAACGAAAGGGAAGTTGAGAAGATAGTACTCAGACTTCCAAAAGAATTCAAATCACTTTATCACAAACCAAAATCAATCAATCCGATTTATAATCAAGCAATTCATTATCTCAAACAAAGAAGTATTTCTATGGATGAGGTTTTGAAATATAACATTGGTTATTGTGAGGAAGGATTATATAGTGGTAGAGTGATTATTCCATCTTATAATGAAGATGGTGAATTAAACTATTTTATTGCTCGTTCTTTTTACGAAGATGAAAAGATGAAATACAAAAACCCACCCGTTAGTAGGGATGTAATTGTATTTGATAATCAAATCGATTGGAACGAACCCATTACATTAGTAGAAGGTGTATTTGATTCATTCTCAGTAAAAAGAAATGTGATTCCTATTTTAGGAAAGTTTATTCCAAGAACTTTACAAACTAAAATAAAAGAAAAGGGAGTAAAAGAAATTAATATTTTATTAGATTCAGATGCAGTAGAAGATTCTACCAAACATGCAAATTATTTTATTAAGAATGGTATAAAGGTAAAAAACATTATACCTGAAGGTGGTGATGCAGGAGAGTTGGGATTTGATAAAATAAATAACTTATTAAAAGAAACCGAAGAAACCGGTTGGGATGATTTAATCCTTTCAAAACTAAATAATTTATGATAGTAGAAAAAATCTACCACTTAGCAGATTTACATATTCGTAATCTAAAAAGACATAAGGAGTATAGAGAAGTATTCCAAAAGTTTTTGGATAATGTAGATAGAGATAACATTGAAAATTCAGTTATCTATTTAGCAGGTGATATTGCTCATGCTAAAACCGAAATGAGTCCTGAATTGATAAGGGAAATCAGTTGGTTCTTAACTGAATGTGCAAATAGAAAACATACATTCCTTATTACGGGGAATCACGATTGTAACTTAAATAATAACTATCGATTGGATGTACTTACACCAATCGTTGAAAACTTAGAAAATGACAGAATACACTATTTACGAGATACTGGGAGTTACCCTTTTGGTAACATCACTTTTGTTGTTTATTCGATACTCGATAAAAAAGAGAATTGGCCGAAGGCAGAATTGGTAGAAGGTGAGAATAAGATTTGTTTATTCCATGGACCTGTAAACTTAGCACAAACTGATATTGGATATACCGTATCATCCAATTCATTCACAACTGATATGTTTGAGGGATTTGATATGGTGATGTTAGGTGACATCCATAAAAGACAAACATTAGGTTCACCAACGATTGCTTATGCTGGTTCGATGATACAACAAAATCACGGAGAAGCATTAGATAAGCATGGTTACCTACTTTGGGATGTTGAAAGTAGAACTTTCGAAGAAGTTGATATTCCAAACGATTATGGATTCTATACATTAGATGTAGACAATGGAGTTGTTCCTAATGTTACCGATATGCCATCTAAACCTCGTTTGAGAGTTAGGATTTCAAATACTGACCCATCTCAGATTAAAAAGGCATTAACCCAAATCAAAAAGAAATATAAAGTACAAGAGTTCACTGTTACTCGAATGGATACTTTATCAAAACAAAAGACAGGTAACTTTGATGATAAACTTGCAATTGGAAATGTGAGAGATGTAGAGTTCCAAAACGAACTCATCAAAGATTATTTGGAAAGACAGTATTTGGCAGATGAAGGGACTGTTGATAAGATACAACAAATCAATAGAGAAATCAACACAAAGTTGGTAGATGATGATGTAACCCCTAATATACAATGGGTTCCAAAACAATTTGAATTTTCTAATATGTTCTCTTATGGTGAGAATAACTTAATTCGATTTGACAACGCAAATGGTATGGTGGGTATCTTCGCACCCAATGCCTCAGGTAAATCATCTCTATTCGATGCACTATCCTTTTGTATCTTTGATAAGACAAGTAGAACTTATATAGCAAAGAATATCCTTAATAACAGAAAGTCAAACTTTTATTGTAAACTACATTTTCAAATCCAAGATGTAGATTACTTTATTGAAAGAAGAGCAAAGTTAATCAACAGAGGGAAAAATCTAAAAGTAGATGTATCCTTTTGGAGAGAAGATGATGGTGGTATCACCTCCTTGAATGGAGAGCAGAGGAGGGATACCAACCACATCATTCAACAATACTTGGGTACATACGAAGACTTTGTACTTACTACACTTTCTCTACAAGGAAACAATACTCTGTTCATTGATAAATCACAAAGTGAGAGAAAGGAAATCCTTGCTCAATTTATGGGTGTAGATATCTTTGATAGATTATACTCTCATGCGCAAGAAGAGAATAGAGATAACGCATCGTTAATACGAAAGTTTAAGCAGGATGACTTTACACAAAAGTTAGCAGATATCGAAGTTAGATAAAAAAAAAAAGAAGCAGAGTATAAGTTAAAGGAAATACAACTAAACACTTCTAAGGATGAGGTAGAGAAGCACAATCAGAAATTAATCTCCCTCAACGAAAAGATTGTAAAAGTTAAATCCGACAATTATTCTTTGACCGACTTGGAAACCAAAAAATCGACTTTGGAAACTTCTTTGACCGACTTGTTATCTCAAAGAGATACAACACAATCTAAGATTGATGAGTTAGAAAAAACTCAAATTCAATTAGAGGAAAAGATTGATTCATATGATGAGGATAAAATCGATGAGGGTCTTACTGAATATACTGAGTTAGGATACGAACTTACATTGGTTGAAAACAATATTGAGAAACATCTTATAAAGAGTGAATCCCTTAATGAGAGAAAAGAACATTTGGATTCCCATAAATACAATGAAGAGTGTGATATTTGTATGGAGAACTCACAAACTATCTTAGAGCAAAAAGAAAAGGTAGCGGGTGAATTAGAAACCATCAAATTGGAATTAAAAGAATTTGAAAACACCCAATCGGAGTTAGTATCTAAAAGAAAAGAGTTGGCATCATTTGAAGTAGAACATGAAAATTTGAAAAAACTCAAAGAAGATGAAAACAAAGTGAGTAGAGATATTAACACACTTATCAACAAGTTATCAACATTCGAAACCAAAGAAATCAAACTAAATGGTGAACTTCTTCAAGTTACACAATTAATTGAGGATTATTTGGAAAATGAAAAACAAATCCAAAAAAACAAAGAACTCAGAACTGAAATGGTTTCGGTAAGAGCAGAATTGACTTCATCAAAAGATGATGTGGATAAATTAAACACGCAACTTCTTAAATTAAATGGTGAGGTTTCATCTTTAACAAACCAAAAGAAAACCATTGAAGATAGAATCGATGAGGTAGAAAAGTTAGAAGAACAATTTGGATTATATGAATACTACTTAAACTCTTTAGGTAAGGATGGTGTATCTTACGAATTGATTTCGAAAGCACTTCCAATGATTGAGGGTGAGGTGAATAACATATTAGGTCAAATCGTAGAGTTTGGTTTACAATTAGAGATGGATGGTAAGAACATCAACGCTAACATCGTTTACGATGACCAGAAGTGGTCTTTAGAGATGTGTAGTGGTATGGAGAAGTTTATTAGTGGACTTGCAATTAGAATCGCTCTAATCAATGTATGTAACTTACCAAGACCAAACTTCTTAGTAATTGATGAAGGGTTTGGGACATTAGATAATGAGAACTTAACATCACTATATATGTTGTTCGCATATCTGAAAACACAATTTGATTTTGTGATGATTATTTCCCACATAGATTCAATGAGAGATGTAGTAGATTCCTTAATGGAAATCAAAAAAGTAAATGGATTCAGTAACATTAAATTTTAATAAATGAAAATAGGAATTGTTGGACAAGGTTTTGTTGGTAATGCCGTATATCAAAAATTCAAAGAATACTACGAAGTGCTTACTTATGATGTTAATGAGGTAAAGTGTAATTCTACATTTAACGAAGTTGCAAAGTGTGATTATGTATTCACTTGTTTACCAACTCCAATGAACGAAGATGGTAGTTGTAATACTGATATTGTAGAAGGTGTAATCAAACAAATCGATGAGATTGGTTGGACTAAAGGTATTGTAGTTAAATCAACTATTGTACCTGGTACTACTCAAAAATGGAATGATGAATACAAAACAAACATTATATTCAATCCAGAGTTCTTAACTGAAAGAAACGCGGTCAAAGATTACGAAAATCAAAACCGAATTATATTGGGAGGTCCAAGACCAACAACAACTTATCTAAAGAGAATCTTCTCAAAGGTATTTCCAAAAGCACATATCATTAAAACTGATTCAACTCATGCTGAAATGGTAAAGTATCTAACCAATACATTCCTATCGGTTAAAGTTTCGTTTGCAAATGAGATTTATGAATTGTGTGGTGAGTTGGATATTGATTATGATAAGGTAGTTGAATATGCAACTTACGATGATAGATTAGGAAAATCTCATTGGAATGTTCCGGGGCATGATGGTGATTTTGGATTTGGTGGACATTGTTTCCCCAAAGATTTATCAGCGCTTATATACTTAACGAGAGAATTAGGTACTATTAATAATGTTTTAGTATCAACTCAATCAACTAATGATAAAATTAGGAAAAATCGAGATTGGGAAAAAATGAAGGGTAGAGCAGTTAGTTAGATTTTAGTATATTCGATGGTAAAGGTTTTATATTTGGTGAAACCTTTTCTTTTATAAGAGACTCTACCAATCCATTCATTTTATATCCTTTTTCTTTACAAAAACACTTTAATAATTGATGAACTTCGGCATCAATTTGTAACATTGCATATTTTTTACTCATTTCTTTAGAACTCTTTAGTTTTCTTTAGAATAAATATTTTAATTTAATTTTTTGAAATATTTATAGTGGAATTAAAGGACTATTAGTTAATGGCTAGAATTAAAAAATATTCACCACTTCAAAATTTATCTTCATTTCAAACATTCATTACAGATGAAAATCCAAACTCGGATTATTTCAGAATTACTGAATTCAAAGATACATTTACTGGTGGTAAAAACGGATTCCTAATAGAGGGGTCAGAACATCTAAAAGAATCAACAGAAATAAAAGTTGAAATATTAGATGTCAATGGAGACCCAATTTATTATGAGCCAGGAAATGGTATTCCAGAATACTACGAGGGGATATCAAAACTAATAGCAGTATACATCTATAATGATACTCCAATTGGGTTGGGTAAGATTACTGTTTTGGGTGAACTTAAACAGTATGATGATAACGGGGTTATAAGAGAAATACCAGACCAATGGAAGGGTAGTTATAATGTTAAATGGGAAAGAACTTTTCAGATTAACAAAAATATATCTAACGAAGATAGAGTTAGATTTTATAAAAGACCTAAAGTTACCATTGATGAAATAAATAAACCTATCTTTAGTAATAATTCAAGATTAGTTACAAAGACAGGAACGGTAGATGGTATTCCTTTAGTGCCGGTTGAAAATACAAATTTATCTAATTTTAGTTTACCAACATCTTATAGATTAAAAGTTAAGACTGGTGATAATTGGACAGGTTCCATTGAAGGTGACCCTATTACATTCGATAATATTGATTACAATCCAATTGTAGAAGAGGTTGTCAACAAAACAGAAATAATCGTAACACCACCATATTCAGAGGGTGGTTTGGTAAAATCTTTTACCGATGAAAACTACTCATTAACATTTCCATACTTAGAAGGAATTAATGATTTAGCAACTGCACTTACTGGGTCATTTGCAAAAATAAAAATTACTGATATGAAAACTTTTGTGGGTGATGCCGCAAGAGTAAAAATATTTAGAAGGTCTCAATCAAATGTAACTGATTTTGAATTTGTACAAGAGATTCAATTAGAATCAAATGAATTACTAAGAGATATTGAAACCTTTGCAGCACCAGAAGAGTTATACGGATTTTTTACAGAACCTATAATTGAAGAATATTGGGTAACATCATCAAATGATTTAACAGTTTCTTTTAATCAAGACTTCTTATACAACTCTGCAAAATTAAATTCATCTGGTAATAATTTATTTTTTACAACACGAAGTTTAGATATTGAAAATGATATTGAGTATTCTCTTGATTTCAATGTTAGAAAGGGTAGTTTAGTTGCTGGAGAAAAAATTACTGCATTCCTAAGTGGTTCTCTTAATAATGTTGCTAAATCACAAACAATTATTGAAATACCATCTTCAAATGGAGTTTTACAAAAAACAAATTATAATGAAAACTTTATTGCAGATGAATTTGATGAGGCAAAATTATATTTTGATGTAAATGGTTCTGATTGGTATATTAATAATTTAAGTCTAAAAGCATCACAAGAAACTTCATTCTCACCTGATGTAATTACATTTATTCAAAATGTTCCAAAAACTTTAGCAGTTGAAACTTTTGATTATAGATTTGAATTCTATGATATAAATAACAATTTTATTCCTGTTTTAGTAGAGGCAACAAAAAGGTTTGATGGTGGTAACTTAAATTTATTTGAAAAGAGTATTGAAATAACTCCATCAAATTTATATTTCACATTTGATTCGGCATCATTACCTGCTAATCCATTACCTCCAACATCAATTATATTTGATATTGAAACTTCTCTTATAACAGGTTCGATATCATTTACATCGGGAGCATACGATGAGTTTGGAAACTTCTTATCTGCATCTGAATATGCAGGAGGACAATATCCCGGTTTGTTAAGAAATATAGATTCAAGAACACCAGTTCTTAATGTTGCAGACTTTACGGGTTCAAGAAGTGATATAGCAGTTCAGTATATAAGATTTACTGGTTTTGCTGAAGGTGTATCTGATGAAGTTGTTATCACACGAGTACAAGATGGTAAGGGTGGTGTAAACTTTGAAATCGTTCCATTTAGAGGAACATCTATAAAAAATAAATCAGACAAAGATTTAGAGATTCAAGCATATCGTATTGATGGTATCAATAGAATTGAATTAAAAGACAACCTACCTCAAACAGGATTTTCAGATGCAAAACTTAGAGTTCTTTCATCATCAATAGACCCAATTACATCGAATGTTTCATCTTCATATTTCTTATTGTCCGAAGCACAATCAAATGGATTTATACGAGGACTACAAGCAGGTACAACCGGTAGTGGTGAAATTGATTATAATGCAACATTTAATAGAGATTCAATAGAAAATGAACTTACGGTTTATCTCATGGATGGTCCAACATCTGAATCTATTTTAACTTCTATTATATTAAACGATTTACAAGATGGTCTTGCAAGTGGTTTCATAAGTTTTGACGCAGAACAGTTTGGAATTAAACCAAGAGATGAACGAGTATTTACTCCTGAAATTGGTAGAGTAACTGGTTCTTTTTATTTAAGAGGAACCAATACAAGTCCTATTAGTGGTACATTGGATATATACCCATCCATGTCAGTTGACCCTGATACAAAAGAACCATTCTATTATATGTTCTATGTTACAGATTCTTTTGATAGAAGAATCGATATAGTAGTAACTGATAAAGATAATAACATTGTAGATAGTGGTAGACCTGGTGAAGAAGTTCCTTATTTCGTACCAACGGAAAGAAAACAACTAACAACTACATTTACTTATACCGAAGATATAACATCGGCATCTATTTCGGTTGATAAAACATTCTTCTCAGTACCAGATGGATTACCTGGTGCAGATTCTATTATAGTTGATATAGACCCAAGACCAGTTGTTCTTAATGCAGACCAACGAGGTAATGTATTTAACTATTCAAATGCCGATACAACTATTACGGTAACTCAAGGTAGGTTACCACTTATATTTAATGATACCAAAAAACCTGGTACATTTACTACATCATCAATTACTGCTTTAGGAATTGAGTATACAACATTTGATGAAGTTCTTGGAGATGCTACAATGTCTTTAAGTGGTTTTCAACGAATGACAGATTTAACTGCAAGTGTTACTTATGATTTAGAAATACATCCATATTTTACGGGTTCGTTCTATACACAAAGTTTTGTACAACAATTTAAGAAAACATTAGAGGGTGCAGATGCAATAAATATTGAATTAGACCCAACAAATGTACAACTTAATGCAGAAGAAAATGGTGGAGTTGCAGACTTTTCCGCAGCAAACACAACATTAAGAGTTAAACAAGGTGATACTTACATGGAGTTTAGTACATCATCATTAGTATTACCTGGTACATTTAGTGCATCTCTTTCTCCAAACCAAATATCAATTGGTACATTCTCATCATCAAATGATAATTCGACTGAAAGAAACTTAGATGATACATTACACTTTAGAGATTTTAATAATTTCTTAAAAGATAGTGGCAGTGTTGATTACCAAATCACAGTTTATCCATTCTCGGTAACAAATGGTATACTTAGTGGTTCTCAAGTTATAAACAGAAAACAACTCTTTACTAAGAACAAAGAAGGTGTAAAGGCAAGAAGTGTTGAATTGGCAACAACAACTGAAGTAGCAAATTATGATAAGGATGGAATTATAACATCACCAGTAGACCCCGCATCGGGAGAACCTACTTCTATATTTTTAACTGCTACTGCATTTAATATTACATCTTCACAAGCATACTATCAATTCTTCCAAGAAGGATTCGCAGTTACTTTCCCTGGTACTAATAACCAATTTGAGGTTGGTTCTGGTGATTTACCATCACCTGGTACAACTACAACTTATAGAGTTGATTTACGAGATGGTGATACAAATGGACCGGTATTCGCAAGTAAAGAAGTAACCATATCGGGTGTACAAAGTGGTGCAAATAATTATCAAGTATTCCTAACAAATCCATCACCCACAATCACGGTTAAGATTGATGGTGAACTTGATTTAAGTACAACAGGTACTCAGATAAAAGCATTTAAGGGAACACAAGAACTAACCCATGTTCAAAATTATTCCGCACAACAACTTGATAATGTAGGTGACCCTATTGGTACTCTTGGTGAGTTTTCTTCATCTATATTTAATTTAGATACATACATTAGTCAACCAAGTTTTCCACAAGGAAATCCTGCTTCGGTTGGTCCTTTGGATGATTGGACTTTACCACAAGACAATCCAACCGCAACTGTAATTTACAAAGTTGATATTGAAAATGGTAGAGCAACTTATTTCTTATCACAATCAATAGCATCAACAAAAGAAGGTGATGTAGGACCAGGTCTTGTGTTTAGAGGACCTTGGACTGGTTCGATTGAGTATATTTACAATAAAGAATCCAAAAGAAGAGATTCAGTACTCTATTCTGAAAGTGGTAATGAACCTTACGATACTTACTACGCAACAAAAGATAGTGGTTCTTCTTTTGTAACTCCGAATGATTCATCACCTGGTGCAGGAGATGCTCAAGCACCAACAAGGGATGATGGTAATGGTGGTAGAGAAGTAAATAGTGATTATTGGATATCACTTGGTCAAGAAGAATTCTTCGTAGCAGCAAAGTTAGCAATATTTGAAGAGTCATTTGTAAAAAATACACTTAATGTTGGTACACCACCAACTTCATACGCAGTCAATCCACAAATTACAATTGCAGGTGGTACTGATGAACCTTATATTGCAGTAGGACAAACGGGTACTATCGGATTCCAAGAACAAGGGATTTGGATGGGTATGTCTAATTCGGCAGGAGATGCAGGAACGAGTATTCTTCCAAAGATGTCAATGAAAAGTAACACTGTTAGTGGAAAGTATAAATCGTTAGAATGGAATGGTGAAACTCTAACTATTAGAGGAGCAATTAGACAAACTGCAGAAGGAGATGTTGAGGGTAGAATTTTACAGGCATGGAGTACACTTGCAGATGGATTTTCATTTGTTGCAGAAGACTTGGTTTCTCATAGTGGATTTACTTGGAAATGTATACTTGCACATGATAAAGGTACTCCACCTTATCCAACATCAACCTATCCTGCAGAACCTGGTACTGGTGCATCTTATAC
>Ga0255751_10006124_pt1 | contig 10637 bp, 5 predicted proteins | sample 071ome_20_FD_179951 | JGI IMG/M metagenome (GOLD analysis project Ga0255751, IMG submission 179951) | Coastal salt marsh microbial communities from the Groves Creek Marsh, Skidaway Island, Georgia - 071412BT metaG (version 2) | ecosystem: Environmental > Aquatic > Marine > Intertidal zone > Salt...
GTTCTAGTCGCACGGATAGTGCAGAACTCTAGGATGTTGTCGGGTATACCCTGCGCGGCTAGTTTCTGCCTGAACACGCGAGCTGCCTTAGCTGTATCGCTAAAACTGTTCAACTTGCCAGTCAGTGCCCTGCGGAACCGTTCGGTGTACCAGTTGTCCAGTTGTTCGTAGTACCTCTGGATGCCTGTCTTGGTCAGGACAGACTGCTGGTTCACAGTCGAAGCTACCTCAAACGCTGTGCGGGGGTTACCCCGTGGTTGGCTGACCTGTGGCCTGAACTGCGACAGATTGGCTTGCAACTCAGAGTCTAGTTTGGACGACACCGAGGATGCTGCCTCAATAGCTCCACCGACTCCGTTGAAATTCATTGGCTCGAAGTTGGACTTCCAGATCGTGAACGGTCCCATGCTGACCATTGAGTCAGGGGTTGCAGATCCAGTCTGTTGGTTGCGTAGATGCAATGAAGCCATCACGAACGCATTGTCCACCAGCGAGTTGGTCAGTCGTTCCTTAGTCCACAAGAACTGGAACATACGTACTCCAACACCTTTGATCGAGTGGTACGTGCCGTCGCCACGATCTAGCATGAACGGGCACAGGACTTGGTTCCAGTCTTTGTACTTGCGGACCTTGCGATACAGAAAGCCAAAGTCATGGTCTAGGTTGACCCAAACCTCAGTGATCCCACCTTCCTTGTTGTCTTTGCTCGGAAACTCCTTGAAGAACAACCGAGCTACGTTCACAACTTGGTCTGGACTGGTGTACTCCAGATCGTTGTTACGGATGGCTTGTTGCTGGCGTTCCCAGTCTTTGGGGTACACAGCAAACTCGTCCGTAGCTTTCAGGATAGATTGTCTGACGGCAGCAACGTCCCATCCTACCTTGGTAGCTATGTCAGGTTCGTTGATGTACCTGTACAGTTCCGCTGGCGTAAACACCTCTCGAACAACGCACTTAGTCCAACGACGCAAGTCAGATGGTTCGTTGTCGGCTACCAATACACGGTCGTGTTTCTTGGGGTAGGTTACCCAGTCATCTTCGCGTTCCCACAACATAGGACCGCTTCCATACAAAACCATGTCGTGCTGGCTCAGTTGGATGCCGTAATCCATCGATGGATCTTGCCGTTGCAGATCATCGAACTCTTGGGTCAAGATCTTGCCCCACTGAGCATCTTGATCAGGGTTACCTGAATCGCACTTGATCGTAGCGTAGGTTGGTACCTCAGCAAACAGGTCGTAGTACGCAGTCAGCGATGTCTGCAAGAACGACAATGCTTGGCCTGAGTTAAAGTTACTCCTGTACTTTTGACCTGCCTTAGCCAGTGCGTTGGGTGAGTAAGGTGGATTACCATCGACCAGTCCCTTGACCCTAGAGTTGCGCTCTAGGCGTTTGTCGTTCTGGTCCATGACATCTTCGGCAATCTGCCTAGCCACAATTGGATCGGTGACCCTTGTGCTGGGCACCGAACCGCTCTCATTCAAATTTAATAAATCGTCGTTCATGCTATAGCCTCCCATTTGCCTTGGGGACATTTCTCGCTCGCTGCGTACAGTTTAAACCCTGTACACCCACAAGCCCCACACTTCCCGATACCCAATACAGATTCGCCCTTCCATAAAGGGCAAGCCAGACATATGTCTCGCCGTTCACCAAGTTGCTCGGCTGACACTGTCTTGAACCCTGTTCTAGCAAACCCAATCAAAGCCCGTCCAAACCTGATCAATAGTTCGGCTTTGGTCGGTGGCTTGAGATCCCTGCATTTCCACTCAGGATCGGGGATAGATTTGCATATCCGATCTTGGATTAAAAGCTCTAAGTCCTTGGGAGGAGTCTCGTTGTTTGAAAAGTAAGCCTGCCGCACGTCGTACACCAAATGATCCAAGGTAGTGCCCCTGAACTGTTTATCAGCGTATTCGTAGGTCCAACCTCCTGGCGGCACTTTGTCTCGTTCGTTTAGTACTTGCATATCAGTAGCCTAATCGTTCTCGGATAGCCAAAAAATCACGTATTCCTTTTCGGTCCGAAACTCTTTTGCGGATCAAATCCTCGTCCAAACTAATCAGCCCCCTGTTGTGTCCATTAGTTTGAGTACTAAATCCATAGTCTTTAGTTGAATCAAACCCTTTCCATTTACATGGTCGGTCAACGTAGATATACCCGTTGACATCTTCCTCAAACATTTCGTGGTAGAAAGTGTTTATCCTAGCAAGTGCATGCGTAAACGGTGAATCACATAACCACATCAAACTAGCAGCCACTTTCAGTGGATCTCTAACTAGAACCCACAAATGTTTCTTCAGTTGCTTATGGATTTTGTTGCGGAACATGTAATGGCTGATCTCGATCTCTGGGATTTCTACACCTTCAGTTATCCTCCCGCCAGGGCATACTTTGATTTTGTCGATGCCTTTGTCCCATGCTAGAGTTTCGTGCCCGACACTTTTTCCTGCTTTGCGTAAGCATTGAAACAAATAATTAGCCCCTGAAGCAGGTAAACACATGACCAAATGCCTCAGATTATCAAACTCAGGGTCTTTGTGACTTATGAACTTCACAATGGTGCGTCTAAATCCTCAAACTCATCCCCGAGTTCATCGTATATAGCCTCGGCATACTGAACGTAGTCATCCTTGTCCTGTTCACGGACGTGGTCGCCCACAAACACTCCGATGCCGCTACGCTTGGCGACCTCGGTCAGGATCACAGTGCAGTCAGCAATGTCAGGGGACATGCCGTACACTGACTTCATGTCTCGCTTGGTCTGGAGCTTGATCTTGCGTTTTTCGTCTTGGAACTCCCGTGAACAAAACTCCTTGGCTGTCCATGGGTCGATCCCTCGCAACTGCCCTGCCTGTAGGTACTCTCTAGCAGTAAACCATAGCTCGGTCACACGGCGATCGTAGACCTCCTTAGCTGGGCGCAAGTCCTCACTGGACACAGGCAGGTCACTGGGTGCCCCACCAAACTCAACGCGCACAATGGCTGGCGACCATTCCTTGGCTAGAATGTCAGCCAAACCACCGCCCTCACCGCTGGCGTCAATCCCAAAGTCCTCGGGCCTACAACCTCGTTCAGCACACTTGGACTGGATCTGCGATGCCAGTTGGTAGTGAACAGGCTCACTGGAAGCAGCGTCGATTTCAAGCTCTTCGTACATGTCCAATTCGATTCCAGGTTTGCCGTCCTCGATAATACCAATCTGTCCGAACCGTAATACCGCACGGTCACCACCACCGAATGCAGGGTCACAGGCACCGATGACCTTGATGTTCCGTCGGAACACAAAGCCTAGATGAGCGTCCATCTTTGCAAGCAATGGCTCATTGAACACGGTCTTCAAGACACCACTAGGTGCCCAGAAACCACGGTAGAACTTCCAGAACAACGGTGACTCTGGACCGTACTTACGACGTGAACCCTCCAACTGATGCTCAGTCATCAGGTACTTGTACGTCGTCTTGCCAGCTATGATGTTCGGTGATTTCTCAGCGTCAAAGCGTACACAGTACCCAGGCTCACCGTTCAACTGAATCTTGGTTTCCCAGTCCTCGGTCTCAACGTTCACTGAACTCCATCCGTCCTTGGGTTCGCTGAACTTGCCGTGTGGGTCAAAGTGACTGTTCGGGTTACCGATGACTAGCATCTGGAACTGTTCGCAACCTGCGTACAAGTTCGCCGTGGCATCGAAGATCGCTTGCGGTGTGTCCGTGGCTTCGTCGATTACGATCAGCACTCGGCTGGTGTGGATACCCTGAATGTGACCCACGGCTGCTGCGGTGTTGCCGTCCTTGACTGCCAGACCGAACACAGCGTTCTTTTCGTCGCCTTTGACTGCTTGCCACACTGTCTTGGAGTCCACCATGTTTCCAGGTGGGTTCCACTCCATTGACGCATACAGCTTCTGGACCTCGCTCCACATACGTTTGCGGAGCATGCCTTTGGTGGTCGATGTCAGCACTGCTGCACTGACATCTGGTTGGCAGATCCACCACACAGTGCTGTACAATGCACCAGCGAATGTCTTGCCTGAAGCAGCACACCCAGTCCATGACACGAACTGGTTGTCGCACAGTGACTGGATTTGTCGTTCCAGCCACATGTTCCATTCGATCTTGGGCCACAGGATCGATACGATATTGCGGAAGTTATCGAACCGTGTGCATCTGGCTTTCTGTAAGCCTTGGTAATGCACGAACGACAACATGTCGTACTGCAACTGTGTGAACCCAGGGATCAGTTCAAACCCGTAGGTCTTGAGTTGGTAGTCTTTGGACTCGTCAAGCCTCTTGATCAAGTCCCCCATGGCAGTGCTGTTCGCTATCTGCCGTTGTCTGGCCTCAAGCTTTTTCTTCTGAGCTTGTTTGGTCAGAGCCTTTGCCATAGTTACCTAAATCTTTTGGAAGCCTTGACCAATGGCTCCGGCATTCGAGTTCCACCTTTCTTATTCGTCTGAGTAGGAAACAAATCTCTTTGGTAAGAATCAAGCTGCTTCTCGGTAACTTTACCTAGCTTCAACATGTCACTAAAAAACAAAGCGTATTCGTCTTCTATCTTTTTCAGAAATTGTTCCTCTTCAGCCTCTAGCCTCCTTGCCTCTTCCAACGAAGCTGCGTCTCCTTTTGTCTTGAGAGCTTGAATTGCCCTGTCTGATACTGATCGATTGACTTCTTGATATTTAAAATTGTAATCCTGCATTTTACCACGGATTGCACCTTCCCAATTATACCCGTAGTTGCGAACACCAACCATAGACCATATCTCCTCTTCCACAGAATATTGTCTGCCGTGTCCACCTTCCGAACCGTCTAAGATTTTGGGAGCCTTCTCCCTGATCAATCTGTCAATTCCACTTTGAAAAGCGTTTTTGTACACATGAGTAAGTTTATCATAAACCCTAGTAGAAAGGGGTTTGTACTCTCCTACTATTTTCCTGCCAGCATCTGCATCATAATTCAGAACAGCTTCTGCAACTGATTGAGCAAACGGAGCGTTTCCAGCGAATTGAGAAACTGCCGATTTGGCTGAATCTTCCAAGGCTTCGTTCCAAGGTTTGCCCTTTGTGAGAGCAATCACTGGTGATATTAGAGCTGTGTCCTGCAACACATAGGAGGTATTATTATACGCAAATCCTTTATCATCAAATCGCACTATCGCAGTTGCTTGATCTTGATCCCAAGGTGGAAGTAACCATCTCCTAATGATCCTAGATTTTTCAGAATCAAATTCGTCATCGTTGTCACCGGTAAACTGAAAGGCTTGCTCAATAAGTTCCTTGGCTCCACCAGCGATTGCCGCAGAAGTAATTAGTAGCGCAGATAGCTTCCTAGCTCCCAGCTTACGTACTCTGGGATTATCAGATTTTAAATACGTTGTGGCTATGTCCGCTTGATTGTATCGGTTACGTATGAGTTCCAAGAACCACGATACATAAGTATTTAAAAGCCCGAAGTTACTAGCCTCCCTAAGACGATTAGGGATCCTAGCTGGATTAGGAGTTGTAGATTCTGTGACCCTTCCAGCCTGCTTCAAAATATCCTCAAGCCTAGAATCGGGGTTAGCCCACGCCTCGTTGACAGCCTCAACCAAAAACGAGTTGAACTTACCAGCTTGGTCAAACCCACCATAAAATGTCGGAAGAGCTTTAAATCCTTTTTTGACTAATGCCTTACTAAACCTTCGTAGCTGTTCTGGGGAAACTCTTAACTTCAATTCTTCCAAGGCTCGTTTGGCATCGAGTCCAGACAAATACTGAACCTCACGCTGGGACAGTATGGTATCCTCTAATAGACGCAAATCTATCTGGTCACCCAAAGCTCCAAATTCAATAGCTAGGTCTTCAAGTAACACAGGTCTTTCCGACAAGATGGATTTGAAGTTGTCCAAAAAGTCGGATCCCTTCATGCCAAGGAAAGCATCTCGTTCCTCCAATGAAGTAAGTTCCTTCCCAGATTCTCTCTTTTTCTTGTTCGACCTAAGAATACTGACCGCCTTGGCATTTAATTTATGCAATGGTACATCTGCCGCTTTCCCGGTAATTCCTTTTCCAAACAGACCCATGCTTAATCCAACTCGGCCATTTGCCATTTCGTTCACAATAGCAGCTATGAACTGGGTTGAGTAAGCCTTGGGACTAAGGATGACCTGAGAATATTTACCCACCCCTGTCAATACTCGGACCGATTTGGCCAATTTCTGGAGCAACCTTGGCAATTTAGCTACTCTGTAGTACTCGTTCAACTGCCTAGCTATTTCGGGAGTTGTGTATAGTGGTCTTAGAGATGGATATTTTTTAGCACTACCAAGTTTGGTTATGGGATCGTTCTCGAACAGTCTTTGCGTAAAACCTTTAGACCGGTCTTTGCCGTCGGAAGCTAAACCCATTTGAACCAAAGACTCAGCCACTCTATTCTGAAGCTGGAACCCTATAACTAAGTCAGCTTGCTTGGCAATCGTCGTGTAAATGTTTGCTACAGGATCTTTAATTTCGCCCAACAAGTCTCGTATAGGTTTCGGTATGTCTTGCCTACCCCTAAGCAACCTAGCCGGAACTCCTTTAGTAGGAGAAGTCCCCATCATCCAATCAAAAGTTTGCTCCGCGTTCTCGACAATAGTTTGAGCAGCTTCGACAGCTTCCTCCTCACTCACTTTTTGATTCGACTTTATATACGAAACTGCTGCTTTCTTTATGTCAGATGGGACGGTATCCCAGTTCCACCCATAAGCTTTTGAAAATACTTTGTAGGATCTAGTTAAATAAAAACCTAAATTCTGACTAAAAACATCAGCTACCGAACCCTCGACCATACCAAGGTCTACTTGTTTTCGGGCTAGGTAATCCACAACTCCCCTAGCCTGTTGTATGGTCTCTAGTATACCAGCGGCTTGAGCAACGTCTTGCTCTGTGACTTTGTAGTCTCTGCCTTTATAAGCAAATAGTTCTTGGGCTAAAGTCTCTGGTCGGGTAGTACCAAGCAAACTTGCGTTTTTTAAGATCCTATTTATAGGAGCCAAGTTCCTTTGGTCAGGAGCTATGCCTTTATAAACTTCTGAAAGCCTAGATTCCAACGAATTAGCTAAACGGCTTGCTTGACCCTCGAGGGTTTGGAGAGCTGATCTGGCTTTTATTTCGGCCTCAGTGGCTACGTCTACCCCCGGCCCACCTCGGAGAAATGTTCGCACTCTACGGCCTAACCTAGCCATGCGAGTGCCAGTAAACTCTACTTTACCTTGGTCATTAAGTTCAAACTCCGCCTGAAACAAAGGATCAATAGCTCCGAGTGTTATCAATGATTTCCCCTCTGGAGCAACATCAGTCTCTACGTCCAGATTTCCATCGACCAATGGTATCGATTCGTCTTGTTCAGCTTCAGTCTCTCTAGCGTCCAATGAAGCTTCAATAGATTCCTGTTTTTTAGATTGGACTTGCTGACGTTTGGTTTCCAACTCCTGCCGCTTGGATTCCAATGCTACGGTAGCCTCGGTAGTAGGTTCGGTCTCAACTTGGGTTTGGAGTTGATTGACTTCGTTGGACAGACCTTCAAGCTCAAGGTTGAGCTGTTGAGCCTCTTGGATGGTAGCGTTGGCTCGCTCGGATGCAGCTCGCTGGACTTCATCCATTTCTGGAAACAGCTCGAACTGTTGTGGAGCTTGTTCCTCAACGGCTGGAGCTGTCGGTAACTCAGGTGCCGTGGCCAAGACTTCCTCAAGAGGTCTATCGCCTTCGATGACCTCAGCAGCTTCAGTTGCTACTGGAGTCGGTTGTATGCCAAGCTCTTGCTGTTCAACTGTTGGTAGCTCGGGTGCTGTCGCTAGTATTTCCTCTTCAGTACGGGCACCAGTAATGACATCGGCTTGCTCTCTAGCGACTGGAACTGGACCAGCCTCTTGAACTGCCGCATCGGTTTGTGGAGTTGTGGTTTCCTCAGCCTTGGGTTGAACCCTGCCTCGGTATCGACCCCCGAAAGCACTTGCCAAGAGAGATAACAATGAACCAGTGACCCCTCCAACAACAGTTGCTTCTTCAAAACCCTCAAACGTACCTCGATCGGGATCGTAACCTAGCTTTTGAGCAGTTATATTTTGAGCAGCCGATTGTAAATTCTCCTGAGCAATTTCTTCTGACCCGCTAACTGCGGCATCAATTAGCTTTTTCTTAAATCCTACAGCTTTGCTCCCTGGTATTTTGTCTAGGATTTTGTATAAGGGAACTAACTCCGACAAACCTACTCCCGCACCCCACATAGCTGCCTTTGACGCAGTCTCTTCACTCGCCCCAGAGCGTTTGGCATCTTCATAAAACTCGTTAGAAGTGGCTGCGGAACCTAACAGCGCAATGCTAGTACCTGGTACCCCAGCCGCTTTACCTAAAGCACCGCCAGCCAAAAACGCAGCCGCCGACCCTAGACCTTGTCCTATCTTCGATGCCCAAGTTTCCCTAGCTTGCTCATCGATAGGGAATTTTTCCTCGGCTGCTTCACGTATATATTCACCAAATTTATAAGTTACGAAGTCTTCAGGCGAAGTATCTTTACCTCGAAGTTTGTCTATTTCAGATGCACCTAAAGCTATGGACTTAGGAACCGAGGCAAACACGTCAAGCGCACCTTTTATCCCAGACTTTAAAGCTGTCTCTCCAAATTCAGCTACTCCGGCTACCACAGTTGCACCGCGAGCTGAATCCATTTGGCCCCTAAGAACATTCTTGTAATCCTCACTGAACTCAGGATCCTCCTGTAAGAACTCTTTCTGGGTGGCTCCGATGAACTCTATAAGATCCTCATCAGACTCTTGTGAGAAAGCTGGTTCTACTTCTCGGAAAAAAGAAAGGACATCTTTGGTAGCCATCTCAAGGATTCATTCTCTGTTGTCGGTTTCGGTATCGTTCCAACAAGGATAAACTGCTTACCAAGGGGGCAGGTAATGATAAGTTTCTTTGCTCCGCTATCTCACGAAGCCAGTTTAGATTAGACTCAACAGCTTGCCGCTCGTCATCCTCCATATCTGCCTTTGATTTTTCGACCAAGCCCAAGTATCTCCGTTGGATCTCGTCGTCGTCCATTCCCCTAAAAGATTCAGTGGCGTCATCCTTTTTGTTGCTTAGAAATACTTGGCCTACATTAGGGATGGTTAGATTCACGCCAGTGGCCTGCGGTTGGGCTAGAAGTTCCGCACCCAGTTCAAGTCTAGCTTTAGACTCACGCATGCCAGCTAGGGTTTCTAGCTCCTGCTTTGCCGTCCAATAGTCCTTTGGTACGCTTTCCTCAGTAAAACTATAAGTGGTCATCAGTTGAGCCTTGATGTCGCCATACTCAGCAATTCGTTTTGCTTGTTCCCCAGCCAAAAGATCCTCTTTGAGTTTCTTGATTTGCTGTTGACCACTCAGGCTCATACCTTCAGGTGCCTTGTAGGATCGGACTGCCGATATATCGCCGTCATTCAACAAAGACTGTAGATCTTCTCCTGCCATACGATAACCCTTGTTATCATCGATATCTTGTTGGAGCTTTGCGTTTAACTCAGCATTGTCGAGAATCTGATTTTGGTATTTAAGGTTGTACTCTTTTTCTCGAATGCTGTTTTGCAACGCATAGTTAGCCATTTGCATCTTCAACCTATCCTGCTCCAACCGTGTGCTGGCTGGCGTTGATGCCCTAGCTATGGCAGACATGACAGTCGCAAACCTACCAGGGACTCGTTCTCCAGGACCAAGCTTGCCTTGTTGGGCGCGTTCCATCAACGTGCGTCGCTGCTGGCTGGCTTCCATGCCAGTACCGATGCTTTCAAAGAAACTTAAAAATGGATTGTCTTGTGCCATAACTTTATCCTCCCATCATTGAACCAGCTAGATTTCGTCCAAATTGCTTCCAAAAGCTAGGTTGTGCAGTTCCAGATACAGATCCTCCCATAGATCCTAAACCACCCCCACCGTAACTAAGCCCGAAAGAAGATTGAGGTATTCCAGCCCCTATGCCGCTACCACCAGCACTGGCGAGGGAAGTGCCTAGCGAACTGCCCATGCCACCTCCAAGTCCAGCACCAAGAGCCGCACCTGCTACTTTAACTCCGACATCAACCAAACCTTTGGTCACAGGGTCTGCTTTTGCAGCCTCTCGTGCCGCTTCCAAATCTCGCTGATACTGCATGTTACGCTCTGACTGAGCCAAATTGATTCTAGCTGCTGGGCTTAGGAACATAGATCCGACAGACTGCTGCTGGGGCATCATCGACCTAAAGGTTTGAAACGCTTGAGCCGATTGGTTCATAGCAGTGTCAATACGTTGCAAGCTAGTCAGGCCCAAGTCACGTAGCTCAAGTGCCCGAGCAGCTCCGCTGCCACCAAAGCCACCAGCAAACGCCTGTGCTGCTGCACGGTCAGTGATCATCCGCTGAACATCAGCAGGTAGCTCGCCTCGCAAGCCAGCTTGGATGTTCTGCATCTGTTGCTGCATAGCTGCACGAGATCCTGGGGCGAATTGTTCCAAGACTGCCAGCGCGGTCTCAGTGTCGGCTTCGGCTATCGATCTGGCGACACGTTGTCCTTCAGGGAGTCGTTGTTGTATAGACTTAAACGCTTCGTCGATCTCTTTGTCAGGATCGATCTCCGTGAACTTAGGTACCTTGACCTTGTCACCAAA
>Ga0255751_10006136_pt1 | contig 10626 bp, 7 predicted proteins | sample 071ome_20_FD_179951 | JGI IMG/M metagenome (GOLD analysis project Ga0255751, IMG submission 179951) | Coastal salt marsh microbial communities from the Groves Creek Marsh, Skidaway Island, Georgia - 071412BT metaG (version 2) | ecosystem: Environmental > Aquatic > Marine > Intertidal zone > Salt...
CACAAATTAATAGTGACGGTATTGGAGTTCACGTATTAAACGATGGTAGAACTGAGATTGTATCATGTTTTACATATTATTGTAATATTGGTTATCTAGCAGAAAGCGGTGGTAAAATTCGTGCTATCGTTGGTAACAACTCGTATGGAGAATATGGTGCTGTTGCTAGAGGTTTTTCACAAAGTGAAGAACCATTAAGAGGAAAATTACAATTAACTGATAAAACAATTGACAGTATAACGCAAATTGCAAGTAACGTTCATGTGTTTACGAGTTACAGGGATACTGTAGGTAACAGATTATTTGTTGGGCATACAGCACCGACAGGCACTGATGTAACATCAGGTTGGGACAACTCAGCAAGTTATCCGATTGTTGTAAAATATAATGCGGCTGGTAGTTTAGACTGGATATACTCATATGAAAATACATTTGGTGCTGTACATTCTGTTGTTGAAGTCAGTGATAGATATTATGCCGCTGGTGTTTTATACGATGGTGGTACTAACAAAGGATTTATTCTTGCTATTTCAAAAGCAGGTGAAATTCAATGGCAAAAAACTATTGGTAATACAAGCGAAATCACAGCAGTAACAACTGATGATAATAACTTGTATGCTGTAGGTACACATACAACAACTGGTGTATCAGTTATTAAATTAAATCCAGCAGGTGTTGAGCAGTGGTCAAGAACACTTGAGTACAATGATAGTTCAGCGGCAAATACACTAGTTGCTACAAGTTGTGCTTTTGCCGGAACTCCGACAACTTCTACAGACACATATACACTTGCAGGCGATGCAACAGCAGAAAATAATTTATATATTGCGGCATATGACAGCACAGCAAACCAATCAACAATTACAAGAATTACTAGCACGGGAGATTACGTTACTACATATCAATATGGTGATGTTACAATTAATTCATTAAAGTTAGACACAGGTAATGGTGATGGGATTTATTTGATGGCGGCTGGATCATATGATGCTGGTGCTGTTAACAGTGTTCCTTTAGCATTTAGAATTAGTGTTAACGGTAATGTTGCTTGGCAATCACAAATTACTAATGGATCTGAAGAAGGTGCATTTAAAGATATATTACCATTCGGTAATGATGTATACGCTGTAGGTTATCTAAATGAAGGAACCAACAATAACAATGCTGGTTTAATTGTAAGATACGCTTCTGATGGAACAGTAAATTATAAATCAAAGTTTGATAACGGAACAAACAACATTGCATTTAATGGAGTAATGCTTGACGGTGTTAACGTAATTGCCGCAGGTATTGAACAAGGAAATTCAATTATTACAAATATTCAACGTGATAACGACAATGGCATTGGTAGTGTAACTAGCGGAAGTTATGCTTACAATGCTACTGTAGGATATGCTGATGCTAGTGCAACTGTGGTTACAAAAGTAATTGAACCAATTGATCAAACTAGTATAATTTTAGGAACAACAGATACTACACTAACACTTAATCAAACACCAAGTCAATCAAGAACTGTGGTAGCAACAAGAGCAGGTTTTGCAGGTATTGGTAGAGGTACATCATTTAGTATTGATTCTCTAAACAGACAACCAAAAGACGGTTCGGTTTTACAAATTAACGGCGATAGTGAAACTTACTTTGTTATTAGTGTATCTAATTATGTAGGACCAAGTTATACAACAGGAAATAATCCAAATGCACAAGCAATTTTAACTGCTAACAAAGCATTTTTACAAGCAGAAATTACAGCCTGGATTGCTGTACAAATTGCAGGTGGAACAGGCATATGGAGTGGATTCAGTTACGATGTAGCAACGTGTGAAAGAGATGTAGGGTTGGTAATTGATGCTCTTGTTACTGATTTGGATTATAATTCAAATGGTAACACAATTGATGCCGCATATTCATACTGGGATAATGCAAGTGGTTTATACACACTTAATAACGAAAATGCACAGAATGTAGCAACTTGGCAGTACTTTAAATCTATAGTAGATGATATTATTAATCAAAATGGAATAACAAAATCAAGCGGAAATACTGCGACACAAACCACAGGACTAACAGCCACAGAAGCGGGAGCAGTTACACTAACTGAATCAAATGTTCAGGCATTTATTGATACAATACAAAACGGTCTAAATGCAACACCTGCTAAAACAAATTATGGCTCTTGCACAATAGGTATTGATCCACCAATTCCAAGTAACAAAACACCAAACGATTTAACACACGTAACATTCCGTGAAGCGTTCTCTCAAGTGCGTATGAGTGGACATGACTTCCTAGACATAGGTACTGGTGGTTTTGCTGACACAAACTATCCGGTTATTATTGCAAGCGATTACTCACAACCACCAAGCCAAGACAGAGAAACACTAAGTGAAAACGGTGGTAGAGTATTCTATGTAACCACTGACCAAGATGGTAACTTCCGAGTTGGTGATTACTTTAAGGTTGAACAGGCAACAGGTAGAGCCACACTTTCATCAGAAGAGTTTGATTTGGCTGGTTTGAACGAATTGCAGTTAGGTAGTATTACAGCAGGTAAGCAGGGTGCTACTATTAATGAGTTTTCAACAGATGGTACTTTTGCTGATAACTCAGACGAAGCAGTACCAACAGAAAAAGCAGTTAAAACTTATGTGGACGGTAAGGTTGCGGGAGCGAGTGCTATTATAGTAGGGTCAAGTCCAAACCAATCTCAGGTTAAGGTAACTGGTACTGGCGCTTTAACTGATACAATTGATTTTGACATCAACGGAAGTACGGTTGCACAAATAGGTTCAGAATATATGCTAGTTCCAAAAGGAACAACAGCAGATCGTCCAGTTACTCCTACAAATGGGTACATTAGATATAACACAACTATCAATGCATTTGAGGGTTATGTTAATGGTGCTTGGAGTGGATTAGGTGGAGGTAATCCATGGATTACTAAGAATGCAAATTATACTGCATTAAATAACGATAGAATTTTAGTAGATACAAGTGGAGGAGCAACAGTAACAATTACATTACCAAGTTCACCAAATGTTGGAGATAATGTTCGTGTTATGGATTTATCAGGAACGTTTGATTCTTATAAATGTACATTAGATCCGGGTTCAGAAAAAATTAATGGTGTAACAGATGTTTTAGATATAACAACAGAAAATGCAGGTTTACAATTGATATATACTGGAACAACAAACGGCTGGAAGTTACTGGAGGTATAATAACATGGCAATTGATTATAGTAAAGCAAAAAATAAAAACTTACGTGTTGATGGCAGTGATGGTGTTGTTTTACCAAAAGGTACTACAGCAGAAAGAATCGTAACTGAAACAGGTAAACTTCGTTATAACACCGATTTAGGTTTCTTAGAACAATACAATGCAACAGGTTGGGCAGGTATTGATGCACCTCCGGTAGTTACTAGTATTTCAGGAATCATTAATGAAGATAGTGATACAACTATTACAATTTCCGGTTCAAACTTTAAATCAGGATCAGCAATTTATGTTACTGGTGCTGGCGTAAGTAACGTTGAAAGAGCGTTATCAACAACATTCGTTAGTTCAAGCGAATTAACAGCAAATACCAATGCATCAGCAGTAGGATTTGTAAGTCAAGCAAGTTTTGGAATTAAAGTTGTTAACCCTTCAGGTTTAAGTTCTTTCTTAGATCCTGCAGGAACAGTCGATGCTGACCCAGTATGGTCAACAGCGTCGGGTACTGTTGCTACAATCTTTGATAATGCAACAGGAACACACGTAACACTTTCAGCGTCTGACCCAGACGGAACAGGTGTTACATATGCAGAAAGTACAAGCACACTGAGCCCAGCAGGTCTAACTCTAAATAGCAACGGTACTATTACAGGAACACCAACAAGTGTTAGCGGCTCAACAACTGTTACATTTACTGCAAATGCAACATCAAATAGTCAGAGCGAACCTAGAACATTTAACATTATTGTTAATCCTTATCCGGATGGCTCAAGTGCGGCTAGAGGAATTACAGATTTAACATCATGGCAAACTAACGTTGGTAGTAGTTCTGGCTCGGGCTGGTACTACGTACAAAACCCAAATTCAAGCACAGGCGAACTTGCATATATTGATGCTAGTACCGACGGCGGCGGCTGGTTAGAAATACTTTCTGTACCAGGATGGGTAAGCCAAGGTAACTTCCAATGGGCAAATACAACATTCTGGACTGGAAATAGTACACAAGGTACTCCAGGAGGTAATACACACTATAATACAATGTTCAAAAGTTGGGCATTTAACTATTTTACCAACTTTAATGAAATAAGTGTACAAGTTTATAATAACAGCGGAACAGTATTTGCTTGGGGTAGTTACAATCGACTATCAGGATTTAACAACCAAAGTTGGTATACTATGATGAATCCAGGATCTAGACAAGTTATTACAGGAACAAGACAAAGACAAAGCGGCGATAGTGGTGCAGGACATAACAATCCACAAAGTACAGTATACGGATTTACCTTTACTGATACAGGAAAACCTGGTTGTGGCGGCGAATCTATGGTAATCAATGATACAACCCAAAGAAATAGTTCGAGCGATCTAAGTGAAGTAAGAATTGGTACAACACAATATAGTGATTCTCCAACAAACAGAGGACACATAGTACCTAGTGGATTTGGTGTAGCACACGGACACAGCGGCTGGAGAGGTGGCCAAGCGGCTGGGCCACATTTAGACTATTGTACAAACTCTGGAGCAGGTCAAGCAAATCGTGCGTGGGGTAATAACGGATCTCAAACCGACAACACTAACAACTTTATTGGTGCAGGATCTTGGGGACACCAATCATCGTGTTACACAGGATCAGGATTATTTCCGTCATATGGTGCAAGAATAATGGTTCGTAACTAATATGGATTTTTTTAATCCTCCTGAAGATTATAAATCTCCGTTTGACAAATATGGCTGGTTAAACTCAATGGTGGTAGATTCCTCTACCTATAAATCACGATTAAAAATTTGTAATAGTTGCGATTACTTACAAAAGACTGTTAAAATTTGTAAAGATTGTAAATGTTTTATGCCAGCAAAAACAAGATTAAAAACATCAAGTTGTCCTCAAAACAAGTGGCAAAGTGTAGATTAATAATTATTTCTTTCTAAAAATAAGTTATGTGATATTGCTTTATTTGATAACTCGTCAATATAACTTTTAAATTTTTCAACAGTAGGGGTAATATCAGTATAACAACAAAGATCTTTTAATTGTTTAATCTGTTTAGTCCCATAGCATATTTGTATGTAACTTGCTAGAGGAAAATCTAAATTGTTTGCTGAGCGTTGTAATGAAAATATATTAAAATTTCCTCTAGCAAATAACGGAAGTACTTCTTTAATGCGTTCTGTAGGTTTATTTTTTTCTTTAAACTCTTTCCAAAATTTGCTGTCATTTCTTTGTGTTAAGTAATGCAAGTATAAAAAGTCTAAAATATTATCATTGTTGTTTGCATTTAATCTATTATAGTAATCAACAATATCTCGATTAGAATTAAAAAGTTCCGGTATAAAGTATGATAGTGCTGATAGTTGTGCGGCTTGTGCTTGTAAACTAGTTGCTTCTAAAGGTTCAACAAACCCACTACTTAAACCAACTGCGATACAATTTTTAACCCAAACTCTATCATACCGACCGGGTTCAAATGTAATAGTTTTTGGTGATTGTAATTTTCTTCCTAAAAAAGATTCTGCCTCTTCTAATGCTTGTGAACTAGAAATATAATCACTATCATAAATGTATCCAGCACCTATACGATGTTGTAAAGGAATTTTCCACATCCAACCATACTTCATTGCTATTGCTTGTGTATATGGTTTTATTTGTTCATCATTATCTAAAAAGAAGGGAACAGCAGATTTCATAGGTAAGTGTTCTTTGTAACTTATCCATTTTTCGTTGTAGTGTTTTCCTATAATTAATCTAGCAAAACCACTGCAATCGAACACAAAGTTGCATTGGTGTTCAACTTTATTATCAAGTACTATTGCTGTTATTTCTTGGTTATCATTACTTTTAAGTTGTTCAACTTCTCCAACACAATGCTCAACACCTCGTTGGATAGCAATTTCTTTTAAATAATCTGCTAGTAATCTAGCATCAAAGTGTACGGCAAATTGTATATTATGTGTGTCAACTTTATTCTGATAAGATAATAGTGAAGCATACGTATGGTTGTCTGGATTTAAATTTTTAGCAATTACATTTTGTAATTGATAATCTACTCCGTTTTGACTAAAAATCGAACCTACACTAAAGTCAAATTTATCAGCAAATGCATGAAAATATTTTGAGTTATCACCGTTCCAATTTTCAAAACTTATACCGTTTTTAACTGTACCTTTTGTTTGTTTAATTAAATCAAAAACATCAATGCCTAAACTATGTATAAAAGTCATCAATTGCGGTACTGTTCCTTCGCCTGCACCTAGTATACCAATTTTTTCACTTTCAATTAACTTTATAGGATTATTAGGTAAAACAGTTTTAAGATATAGTGCAGTTAGCCACCCAGCACTACCTCCTCCTACAATTAAAATTTTCTTATTAGTATACTGCATAATTAAAACACAAACGCAATATTGAAAGAGATACTAATTCTATCTTCGTCGCTTTTGTTTGGAAGGACCGAGTGTTGTAACCATGCAGGAAATATAACTAACATATTTTCTTTAGGTTGAATCATTTGCCAGAGATTACCGTTATTATAATATTTCATATCTGGTGCAGTTAGTATATCAAATCTTGGATCGTGTAATCTTAAATCTCCGCAATTTTCAGGAGTAGAAACATAAAAAGTTCCACTAAGAGCAGTTCCGGTATACGGATCATGAGAATGCATTTCATTATAGTCATTTTTTTGATTAATATTAACCCATGAAGTTATAATTAATTCTTTCATTGGATTATTTTTATCATATGGCAATGACGATGCTATTACTTCATTTAATTCTGGACAATCAAATCCGTGACCTTGATAACCACCGACGTTTGAGTGCGTTGATGTTTCATTAGATAATTGAAACTTATAAATCTTTTTTCGTAACTCTTCTAAATCTAAGTTACATTGTTTTGTAAAAACATTTGTAGGAAATAACGGAATAACGTTCATCATTTTTCAAACCTTATGTGATACCAACCGCGTGGTGCTTGCTCTTTGGGTTGATTAAACAACACATTAAAAGCCAAACTTACTCTAGATTCGTTTGATTTATTAATTTCGTGACCATGAAACATATAACTAGGAAAAATAACAAGGTCATTGGTTTTAACAATCATTTCTGCGTAATCTTTGAACTGAAAATCTTGTTTATTTGAGTAATAACCAATAAATGGTACTTTTGATTTTTCCTCTTTATAAAATGATAAACCCGGATGTTCGTTTGGATTAGAATACAAGTAATAACAACCACTAAAAAAACTGTTTCGATGACAATGTTGATATTGATTACCGTTAGTAGGGCAAACATTAATCCAACTGCTTTCAATCCAAAATTCTTCGTATGGAATCTCGTGTATTCTTTCTAAGTAGTGTTCAATAGAATTGTGAATAAAAATTTTTAAATCGTTAAATCTATCATCTTCGTATAATATATTTGGATTTAATCTAGAATCTATTTGAGTAGTTTTTACTTTATTAATAGGGTCATTATATGATAATGTATCTAAAATATCGTAATCAAATTCAAAATCATTATTGTGATATCTAGTTACAAATCCTTGCGGAAATAATCCTGTAGTTTCTAAATGCATTATTTGTCCTTTCCGCAACACCAACCAACTAGTGAATATCTAGTACCTTGTGTTACTGGGTTTACTTTATGTTTAATTGTGCTAGGAAAAAGCAAAATTTGTCCTGTTTTGTTTAAAGGCAATACATCGTTGATTACAAATTCGCCACCATCAAACTCTTCGTTAAGCAATATACTAAAACTTAACAATCTGTTTAAACCTGCAAACGGTCCTGCACTGTTATCATAGGATACTCCATCATCGTCCACATGCCAATCATAATGATCACCTTCTCTATAAATGCCTAACTGTAACGGTTCAACACGAGAAAACTTATAATTCCACTTGTTAAGTCTTACAACGTGTGGCATTATTTTTTGATATAGCGATACTTCATTTATAAAATATATTTCAGTTGAACGTATACTTTTATCAACACCTACATCGTTGCTATTAACAATATTATCTTCTTTTTTAACTCCGTTATGCTTACCTAGTGCTATTATATCAGTACATTCTTGCGGTGATAGTATTTGTTCAATTACAAAATCAGTCATTACTTTGCAAACTTAATATGATACCAACCTTGTGGAGCAAGATGTTCTGGTTGATTGAGCAGTATATTCCAAGCCAAACTAATACGGGTATTAGGAGATTGACTTGCTCCATAGCCGTGTATCATATGACTAGGAAATATAATTAAATCTCCTGTTTTAGTAGGAACTTCTGCATGGTCCGCATGTATCATATTTGCTGTATTTGTGTATAATGTAATATACGGTTTGTGACTGCGATGTTCTTTTCTAAATGTTAAACCCGGATCTTTTTCGTCTGAATAAACATAATAAACTCCACTAATAATTGAATTAGTGTGATTGTGGTAGTTTTGATGTCCATCTGTTGTAGTAAAATTTAACCAACTTGAAGTAAACCAAAATTCTTCATATGGCATTGCGGCAACTTCTTGTAGGTAGTGCCTTAAACTTTCCACAATAAAATCACGAATAGGTATTAATACTTCTTCGTCTAATATATTTTCAAACGCTTCTTTTTTTAACTGTGTGCTTTGAATTCCTTCGCCCGCTTTGGTGGTTTCAAAATGCGATATAAGGCTAGGATCTAGCACATAATTTTCATGGTGATATGTGCCAACTACGCCCTGCGGAAATAATGGTGTTGCGTTTGTAAACATATATGTAATTATACGCTATTTGCCAAGCAAAGTCAATATGTGAATACACGCTAAATATACGTAACAAGGAACAATCGCATGGCAAAAACTAGAGTTTCACAAGGACAAATTAACCCAGCACTGAAGTTTGATGGTTCAGCGGGCATTGTTTTACCCGTGGGAACAACTGCACAAAGAGCAGGAGTACCACGCACAGGTGAAGTTCGCTACAATTCGGATCTAAGTGTTTTTGAAGGTTATACTGGTGGTGCTTGGGGAACAATTGGTCCTTTTCCAGGTACGTTTGTGGAATACTTTACAGGCGACGGAACAACATACGAATTTACAACATCACAAGCAATTGGTAATGTGGACTATTTGGTTGTTACCGTTAATGGTATTCAACTAACCTACAATGTTGATTATCGTGTTGAAGGTAGCAATGTAATTTCATTTACAGAAACCGATAGCACACAAAATCCTCCACTGCTAGATGCAGAAATTACAGTAAGAGGTTTTGTTGCTGTAACCAGTGCAAGCGTAACAGCAAATTCAATTGGCGTTACAGAACTTGCATTATCGGATGGCACAGTAGGACAGGTACTAACAACAAATGGTGCTGGTGTAATTAGTTTTACAACAATTCCAACACAGGATCCCGCAGTTGGCGGAGATTTATCTGGTACGGCAAGCAATGCACAAATAAACGAAAATACAGTCAGTGTTAGAGAATTAAACGTAAGTGATGGACAACCAGGACAGGTTCTTGCCACAGACGGTGCAGGTAACTTAACATTTATTAATCCGCCAAGCGGTGGTGCAGGTGGCGGCGCAAGCAGTTTCTTTGACCTATCAGGAACAATACAGTTAAATCAAATCGGCAATGAATTAATTACTAATGAAAAAATTGGCACATATCAACTTACACCTGATAGAATTGCAACATCAGATTCTACTGTTGGTAGTGCAGGACAAATACTAAGTGTAGATGGCAATGGAGATTTTACTTGGATAAGTGTTGTCGGTAGCGGCGAAGCAAACACAGCCAGTAACGTTGGTGCAGGCAGTGGAATATTTTTACAAAAGTCGGGTGTTGATTTACAGTTTAAAACTCTTGTTGCAGGAACAGGTATTGGATTAAATCCAACAGCAGATACAATTGAAATACAAAACACAAGAAGTTCATTTTCGAGTATTGCCGTAGCAGGGCAAAGTGCAGTTGTTGCCGATAGTGCATTTGATACACTAACACTTGTTGCTGGTGCAGGTATTACAATTACAACAAACGCTCTCAATGATGAAGTTGCTATTACTTCGAGTGCAACAGCACCAAATCAATGGTTAACATTTTTAGGTGACAGTGGTAGTACAACAGCAAACACAACAACAGATCAATTTACAATCGCAGGTGGTGCAGGTATTTCAACAAGCATTACAGGTGATGCACTTACCATTGTAAACGATTCACCAAACGTTGATCAAAACTTATGGGCAACAGTAACAGCAGATAGTGGTAGCACAACAGCAAATTCAACAACAGACAGTTTAGCCATTGTTGGAGGCACAGGCATTTCAACAGCCATTGTTGGTGACACATTAACAATTACCAACACCGGCGGCGTTATTCCAAATAACTTTGGTACCATTGCAGTTGCAGGACAAAGCAATGTTGTTGCTGATAGTTCAAGTG
>Ga0255751_10006159_pt1 | contig 10607 bp, 14 predicted proteins | sample 071ome_20_FD_179951 | JGI IMG/M metagenome (GOLD analysis project Ga0255751, IMG submission 179951) | Coastal salt marsh microbial communities from the Groves Creek Marsh, Skidaway Island, Georgia - 071412BT metaG (version 2) | ecosystem: Environmental > Aquatic > Marine > Intertidal zone >...
TTGGCGATAGTATTGCTGCTACTCTCAACTACGATCTCGAATATCCTAACGTCCTTATGTGTGCGATGCGAGGGAGAGCTGGTCAGATTGTTGGACAAGGTTTCTCAGGAAACAAAACACAACTAGGTGTGAAGATGAGCGTGACCGTCAAGAAGATTGGTTGCGCTAACCTCAAAGCAATTATTGAGGAAGACAAGTTATTGTTCAACGACTTCCAGATCTTCCAAGAGCTTACCACATTTGTTCAAAAGAAACAAGCGTGGGAAGCAGACGAAGGATATCATGATGACCTCGTGATGTGCATGGTTCTCTTTGCATGGTTAGTCATGCAAGAATACTTCAAAGAGATGACAGATCAAGATGTCAGAAGGAGGATCTATGAAGAGCAACGTAATCAGATTGAGCAAGATATGGCTCCTTTTGGGTTTATCGATGATGGCATGGGAGATGACACTTTCGTTGATGCAGATGGAAATCTCTGGGAGTACGGAGATAAACAAGAAGAAGTAAGTTACATGTGGAATTACTGATGGATTTAGGAGATCAATTTTCACTAGAACATTTATTGTTTAAGGAACGAGTCTGCAGAACTTGCGGACAGAAGAAAGATCTTCTTACAGAATTTTACTTAACAAGAAAATCAAAGAAAGGTCATCCGTCAGCATATGCATACGAGTGTAAGTCGTGTACTATTGTCAGAGTAGTTACTAGTAGGATGACTAGTGCTGTTTTGGATAAATGGGAATACCCAGATTGGTAGTTCATGCATTGTTCACCACCTTTGAAAGATCCAAAAATCTAAATACTTACAGATAAATTTGGATTTTACGAGGTATAAAACATGGCAAGTCAAGTCTCGCCTGGTGTTGTAATTAAAGAACGTGATTTATCCAATGCTGTTGTCGTTGGCGCATCGCAGGTAACTGCTGCATTTGCTAGCACATTCCGCACTGGTCCAGTAGGATCTATTACTTCTGTCTCCAGTGAGAGAGAATTGTTAGATACTTTTGGTGCTCCAACTGATGAGAATGCAGCAGACTGGTTGGTTGCTTCTGAATTCCTTGCCTATGGCGGCAGACTAGCCGTTGTTCGCGCAGAAACAGGAGTTAAGAATGCAACAGCAACTGGAACTGGTGTTCTAATCAAGGATAAAGCAGCGTTTGAAGCAGGCGTAACCTCTGAGGTTTTCGCTGCACGTTACGCAGGTACTGACGGCAACAACTACTTGGTAGTAATTGTTGACCGTGGTGCTGATGAAATTGCAACAGTTGCAGGTCACGGTTTAACTGTAGGTGCTACCTACAACGATGGTACTAACAACCACGAAGTACACACAGTTATTGATACAAACACAATTGCAATTATTAACACTGATGGTGTTAAGGCATCTACTAATGGAATTACTACAGTTCCTTGGTATGCTAATACAGAAATTGCAAACACAGGTCTTAAGTTAAGTGCAATTGGTCCACGTCCTGGCACTTCTGCATACGCTGCTGAGCGTTATCTATCGTGGGATGAAGTACACGTTGCTGTTATTGACGAAAGCACAAATACAATTTTAGAAAGACAAACATATCTTTCTAAGTTGTCTGATGCTAAGTCTGCTGAAGGTGCTTCTACTTATTGGAGAGATGCTCTAAACAATTATTCCCGTTACATTTATTCTGGCGCTGAAATTGCTTCTGGTGATCTTCAAGGAAACGGTGAAGCATGGGGATCCGCAGCTTCTTCTTACGGAGCAACTGCATCCAGCGGTCTAAAACTAAAACTAGTTCTTGATATCGATCATGGACTATCTGGTGGTATTGATGACTACGGTTATACTACTGGAGAAATTGGTGATGCATATGACATGTTCCTAGATACAGAAGCAACCACAGTTGACTTTGTACTCATGGGCGGTTCCATGGGCAGCGAGTCTGATACTCTCAACAAAGCAGGTAAAGTTCTTGGCGTTGCAAATAGCAGAAAAGATTGCGTAGCATTCCTTTCTCCATATGTTGGCAACCAAGTTGCTGCTTCTGGTGGCGTTGCTCTAGCATCTAGCGCACAGAGAGATAACACAATTGCATTCTTTGATGGTCTAGCATCTACTTCTTACGCTGTATTTGATAGTGGTATTAAGTACACCTATGATCGTTTTAACGACAAGTATCGTTACATCGGTTGCAACGGTGATGTTGCTGGTCTATGTGTTGCTACTTCTGCAATCCTCGACGACTGGTTCTCTCCAGCAGGTCAAGCACGCGGTGGTGTTCGTAACGTAGTTAAGTTGGCATACAATCCCAATCAGGCAGATAGAGACGAACTCTATCAGAACAGAATCAATCCTATTGTTTCCTTCCCTGGCGGTGGTCCAACACTATTCGGTGACAAGACTGCACTTGCATCTCCTTCCGCATTCGATCGCATCAACGTTCGTCGTCTCTTCCTTAATGTTGAGAAGAGAGCAAGAGATCTTGCAAGAGGAGTTCTCTTCGAGCAGAACGATTCTACAACTCGTAGCAACTTTACTGCCGCTATTACTTCTTATCTTTCTGAAGTACAAGCACGCAGAGGTGTAACCGACTTCTTGGTTGTTTGTGACGATAGCAATAATACTCCAGAGGTTATTGACCGTAATGAGTTTGTTGCTGAACTCTATCTCAAGCCTACTCGCTCTATTAACTACGTAACAGTTACTGTAACTGCTACAAGAACGGGCGTCAGCTTCGCAGAAGTTGTCGGTAGATAATTTATAGATTAACAGCAAACAAATTAGAGGTAAACAACAATGGCAGTTTCTAATAACGTATCTACGTTTCTCAGTAATATTGGGCAAGGCGTTAAGCCCAATATGTTTAAAGTCGAAATCGTTTTTCCTTCTGGATTAAACAAAGGTTCCGACGATGCAGATCTAAGCAGCATGATGTGTAAGTCTGCAGCACTACCTGGTTCTAACCTAGGTGTTATTGAAGTTCCTTTCAGAGGAAGAACAGTCAAGATCGCAGGTGACAGAACCTTCGATACTTGGTCTGCAACCTTCTTTAATGATAAGGACTTTAAACTCCGTGCTTTCTTCGAGCAGTGGGCGAACCAACTTAACACTCACGAAGCTAATACTTCCGCACTATTCACTCCTGGTGAATACATGGCGAATCTCAAGGTTCATCAACTTGAGAAGGACTCCAGTGAGAATGGTCAAATTCTAAGAACATATGAATTGCACCATTGCTTCCCAACCAACGTTTCTGCTATCGATCTTGCTTATGACAGCAATGATCAGATTGAAGAATTCACAGTTGAGTGGCAGTATTCGTTCTTCACTGCAGCACCTGGATCTCGCGGCGGCGTTTCTAGCATTCCTGTGGTCTGATAAATAGTTGAACGCTCAACTATTGTAGATTAATCATGAGTCAACTTTTTGGCTTCCAGATTAACAGAAAGGAGGGGCAGAGGGGTCAATCCCCCGTCCCTCCTTCTGCTGATGAACCCATCGCCGTAGCCGCTGGTGGGTATTATGGAACTTATGTAGATACGGACAATCAAGCTCGTAATGAGTTTGAGATGATCCGTCGTTATCGTGACATGGCAATTCACCCAGAGGTGGATAGCGCAGTTGACGAAGTTGTTAACGAGTTTATTGTCAGTGATTGTAATGACTCCCCTGTAGATATCAACCTAGACAATCTAGATGTTGGTATGGGAGTAAAGAAAAAAATTAGAGATGAGTTTGAATATATCAAACGTTTATTGAATTTTGATAATCGCGCACACGAGATTATCAGAACTTGGTATATTGATGGCAGACTATTTTATCACAAAGTTATCGATTTAGATAATCCCAAAAAAGGAATTACAGAACTTAGATACGTTGATCCATTAAAGATTAAAAAAGTTCGACAAAAAATCGATAACACGCCAAAAGATTCTCTTGCCCGTGCAGCAATCAAGGGCACAGCGTTGGAGTATGAATATGGTACGTTTGTTGATTACTATTTGTACAATCCGAAAGGATTTTACAAAGGAGGTGTTCTGGGACCAGTTGGTGATATGTCTTTGTCACAAGGCGTAAAGATGGCGGTTGATTCCATCACCTTTATTCCTTCTGGTTTGCAGGATTTAAATAAGCGAATGACTTTGAGTTTCTTGCACAAGGCAATCAAATCCCTCAACCAACTTCGCATGATTGAGGATTCGCTTGTCATCTACAGACTATCACGCGCACCCGAGCGTAGAATTTTCTACATTGATGTTGGCAATCTTCCCAAGGTCAAGGCAGAACAATACTTGCGTGATGTTATGAGTCGTTATCGTAACAAGCTAGTGTATGACGCAAATACTGGCGAGATGCGTGATGACAAAAAGCATATGAGTATGCTAGAGGATTTCTGGTTACCTCGCAGAGAGGGTGGACGTGGCACTGAGATCACAACTTTACCTGGCGGACAGAACCTTGGTGAACTCAAGGATGTTGAATACTTTAAGAAGAAGCTTTACAACTCTCTCAATCTTCCTCCCTCTCGTCTCACAGACGATAACAAAGGATTTAATCTCGGTAAAACCACTGAAGTCCTACGTGACGAACTCAAGTTTACCAAGTTCATCGGAAGACTACGTAAAAGATTTAGCGAACTCTTCCAAGATATTCTCAAGACCCAACTCATTCTTAAAGGAGTAATTACTCCAGAAGACTGGGATGACATGAAAGAGCATATCCAGTATGACTATCTATTTGATAATCATTTCAACGAACTAAAAGAACTTGAAATGGCAACTCAACGTATTGGTATTGTCACTCAGATGGATCCGTTCGTTGGTAAGTATTTCTCAGTTGAGCATGTACGCAAGCACATCCTAGGTCAAACTGATAAAGATATCCGAGAAATGGATAAACAAATGCGTAAAGAAATTGATTCTGGTCTTGTTATGGATCCTGCTGATCTCAACAGTTTCGATACCATGGACAGACAGAATGCGGCATTTGCTCCAGAGATTCAAGGAATCCAAGCAGACGATAGCGCGGAAAGAGAAGCAGAAGCTGCTGACGCAAGCGTAGATCGTGAGGTGAAAAAGGCACGTCAAATGCCTAAAGCTTCACCAACTAATAAATAAAATATACTGAATTGTTATTATGTCCGAACAACCTGAAGTAAATCAATATCAAGGCGAAGTTAATATTGTTGATCAAATCAGCAACAATCAAAGAGCTGCTGCCATTGATGCAATTCAAGATTTGTTATTTGCTAAAGCATCAGATGCTATGGCAGATTACAAAAAGATTGTAGCGAATACATTCTTTGACGAACCTACCAAAACGGAAACTACCGATGAAACTGATAACGGAAACGATTGAAAACGTTCAAATTCTTACTGAAGAAAAGGACGGAAAGAAACTTCTTTATATCGAAGGTGTCTTTCTTCAATCGGAACTAAAGAACCGTAATGGCAGAATGTACCCCTTTGAAGTTCTTAATCGTGAGGTTGAGAGATACAATGAGGAGTATGTTCAGTCGAAGCGTGCTCTAGGTGAACTCGGTCACCCTGATGGACCAACTATCAATTTAGATAGAGTGTCTCACAGAATCACAAGTCTCCGCGCAGAAGGTAATAACTTCATTGGCAAAGCACAAATCCTTGATACACCAATGGGAAACATTGCCAAGTCTTTACTTGGTGAAGGTGTCCAGTTAGGAGTTTCTTCTAGAGGAATGGGAAGCATCGACAAGCGCGAAGATGTTTCTGTTGTTCGAGATGACTTCATGTTAACCACCGCTGCTGATATTGTAGCAGACCCTTCCGCACCCGATGCATTTGTTAATGGAATCATGGAAGGCAAAGAGTGGGTCTGGGATAATGGAATTCTGAAAGAACGCGAAGTTGCTAAATATCAACGATACATTGACGGCGCTTCGCGTCGTGAGTTAGAAGAGAGAGTGCTCAAAACATTCGAGCATTTCCTCGGAAAACTCTGATTTATAAATAATCTTAGAATAATTACTACGGAAATACGAGGTTAACTCAAATGTCAGATATGCTTAACGAAAAATTTGAGGAGTTTGTTACCGAGCAAAAGGTTATTCTGGAAGCTGGCGACCCTATGCCAACTGTTTCCGCGAATGTAATTCCTGGCTCTGGTAGCGAGCCTACTCAGGTCTCTGACGCACAGACTGCTAAGTCTGGCGGCAAAGATCCTGCTCCCACAGTTCAACCATCGGTTGCTCCTGGTCAATCTGCTCCTGCAGATCTTGGTGGAACTTCCACTACACCTAACGAGCACGATGATGATGGAGAAGAGAATCCTGGCGCTAAGGCGGCGGCACCTGTATCGCAAGATAGCAGCGTAACCTCTACCGCTGGTAAGCCTGGTAAGGATCCTGCTCCTTCTGTAGGTGCTGATGTAGCATACGGCACTAAGATGGGTGGTGCAGTTACCTATCCTATCAAACCATCGTTCGAGTCCCTCGACGTTTCCGCTGACGTTGCCGCTCTAGTAGAAGGCACCGAACTCTCTGAAGAGTTTGCCGAGAAAGCAAAGACAATTTTCGAAGCTGCTGTCAAGGCAAAAATCTCTGAAGAGTATGACAGACTTGTAGAGCACTTTGCTGCTGAACTCGATAAGCAAGTAGCTGCTGCTAAGGCAGAGCTTTCCGAGGAAGTAGACGGCACAGTGAACTACGCTATCGGTCAATGGATGGAGCAAAATCAAGTTGCTATTGACCGTGGCATCAGAAATGAGATCACCGAAGACTTCATTGCAGGTCTCAAGGGTCTCTTTGAAGAGCACTATATCGCAATCCCCGACGAGAAGGTCGATGTGGTTGAAGGTATGGCTGACACAATTCGTGAGATGGAAGAGCGCCTAGACGAACAGGTCAAGGCAAATGTGAAACTACAAAATCGTCTTAATGAGACTGCTAAACTAAACATTCTGAACACCGTTTCGGAAGGACTTGCAGATACTCAGAAAGAAAAACTCGCAGCACTTGCTGAGGGTCTAGAGTTTGTTTCTGAAGAAGCATTCTCCAAGAAGGTTAAGACCATCAAGGAGAGCTACTTCAAGGAATCAATCGCTGCCCCTGCAGAGGTTGCTGATGAAACCCCAGTAGATGGTGGCGAAGAGGTATCACCTGCAATTGCAGCGTATCTCCAAGCACTCGATCGCTGGTCCAAATAATAACCCCCCTTTTTCAATCGGAGCAAACTAATGTTTAACGCACAAGCTCTGACAGAAAAGTGGTCACCTGTTCTAGGTCATGAAGGCGCTGGCGCAATCAAAGACAATTATAGAAAGGCTGTTACCGCTGTTCTGTTAGAAAACACAGAAAGACAACTACGCGAAGAGCGTGGTATGATCAACGAGGCAAGCACTGTTGGTGCTATCAGCGCAGCTGGTGGTAATGCACTAGGCGGTTCAGGTCTCACAACCAAGACTGGTGGTCTTGCAGGTTTCGATCCTGTAATGATCTCCCTAATCCGTCGTGCTGCCCCCAACCTCGTAGCATACGACATCTGCGGTGTTCAACCAATGAGCGGTCCTACTGGACTAATCTTTGCGATGAAGTCGCACTACAACACTCGTGCAGGTGCTGAGGCACTCTACAACGAACCTGATGCTAACTTCTCTGGTAACCAGCAGGGTCCTGCTGCTTACAACGATCCCGTCGCTCCTCTTGGCGATGGCGGCACTACTGATGCTAACCCTGGTCTCCTCAACGATAGCGGAACCTATGAGCGTCAAGCAGGCAATATCCCCAGAGAAGACGCTGAGACCCTAGGTTCAGGCGCTGGTAATCTATTCAACGAAATGGATTTCAGCATCGAGAAGACTGCGGTCACCGCTAAGACCAGAGCACTCAGAGCTGAGTATACTCTAGAACTAGCACAAGACCTCAAGGCAATCCATGGTCTTGATGCTGAGCAGGAACTCGCTAACCTTCTTTCCAGCGAGATCCTTGCTGAAATCAACCGCGAAGTTGTAAGAACCGTTTACACCGTTGCTAAGCCTGGTGCTCAGAACAACGTTGCTAACGCTGGTATCTTCGACCTCGACGTTGATTCAAACGGACGTTGGTCAGTTGAGAAGTTCAAGGGTCTAATGTTCCAGATCGAGCGTGATGCTAACGCTATCGCTCAGCAAACTCGTAGAGGAAAGGGCAACTTCATCATCACTTCTGCTGATGTTGCTTCTGCACTCGCTATGTCTGGCACCCTCGACTATTCCTCAGGTCTAAGCGGCGCTGGTGGTCCTTCCATCGGTGAAGTTGATGACACTGGCAACCTCCTAGTCGGAACCATGAACGGCAGAATCAAGGTCTACGTTGATCCTTATTCCGCTAACGTTTCCAACAACCACTACTATGTTGTTGGTTATAAGGGTTCTTCACCATATGACGCAGGTCTATTCTACTGCCCATATGTTCCCCTCCAGATGCTCAGAAGCATCGATCCTGAGACCTTCCAGCCTAAGATTGGCTTCAAGACCCGCTACGGCATGGTTGCGAACCCATTCGTTGAGGCATCCGCAGGTACTCCTGATGCTGAAGCACTCACCGCTTCGAAGAACCAGTATTACAGACGTGTTCTTGTTAAGAACCTCATGTGATCTCTGTTCACAAAACAACACAGGAGGGTCCTTCGGGACCCTCTTTTTTTGTAAATAGTATATAATGATTTGTAAAGTTATGGCAAGAGGTCGTATGAGTAAGGTTGACATGCTCTCAAGGGTCTATAAAATGAAGACAGCACTTTACAACGGTCAACATCATGACAAGTCAGGTGAGTGGCACGACGGAGCACATGAAGCTCTAAACAAAGTGCTAGATGCTCTCAACGAATACAGTTCATGAACCAATCCTCATTAGTTCTATTACTATGTTTGTCGCCGTTAGCAGCGGTGTTCATTGTAATGAAACTTGCGTTGTGGTTAGCAGAAACTTCTGCCTTCAAAGCAGAGACTGATAAACTAAAGCGTATGCAACATGGACCATACGAAGTATGGGATGATGAAGAGGAGGATGACGAATGGATCTAGACAAACTTTATCAGGAAATTTTGAGAATGAAGAACGAAACGTTGATGGAAGAACCTTGTCCTTTATACGAACCAGAGTGGGAAGATGTCACAAATTCAGCAAAAGATTGGGAAGATTTTTGGCACAACGAAGACCGAACCTTCGATAACGAAAGAAGAAGTTCAGGAGATGATTGATGCTGCCATACGAAAGCACAATCGTAATGCTTCAATTATCTCTATGTGTGTTGGGTGGATTGTTCTTGCACTTTTTGCTGAGGGTCTGCTTCGACTTATTGGAGTGATACCCCCTGTATTGCCATGGCTCAATATCACATTGTAGAGTGGGCAGGGGTAATTACCCTGTTCTTATTTGGCATGACTATGATATGCCAAGGACATTTTATCTTTCATGGTAAATATGGTTATAAGCATTCTGAACGTGAGAAAAATCGTTCAGCTGATATTCGGAAACAACTGGAACAGATCATCAATGCGAATGGACATTCTACAGAAGAGGATTAGGCAATTGGAAATCTCAGAGAAGATTGACGAAGCTCTATATGAATGGTATTCAGAACAAGGTCGTGAAGTTCCGCAATGGAAAAAACAAAAAGAAGCATGGTGGAGAGAGTATCTTATTGACCTAGGTCTTGATCCAAACAACCCCTAAATACTAGGTAGCTTGGGAAGTTGACATGTCCGCTGAATGGTATAAGGAGCAACCTAAAAATAGGAATTTCTTAAACCCAATTGGTTATCTCCTTAAACTAGAAAAGTTTGAAGGAGTGGACTTCTTTTGTCAAACAGCAAATGTCCCCGACATTACAATGCCAGTCACGGAAGTAGCAAGTCCTTTTAGAAACTTGCCTATTGTTCCTGGTGGTGGAGTAACGTTCGGGGATTTTTCTGTGCGTTTCATTGTAGATGAAGATCTGGTAAACTATAACGCGGTCCACACATGGCTTCGTGATGTTGGTAATGCAGATCAAAGAGCAAGAACAACACCGCAAGACGATATCTTAACTCATGCTCAACTACACATTGTTACGTCCCAATACAATCCAGCATTTATTGTAGAGTTCAGAGACATCTTTCCTGTCTCTTTGTCTGGATTGCAGTTTGATGCTACAATGAGTGATGTAGAATATATTACTGCTGAAGTTGTATTTAAACACCAGCAGTTTTTCCTTCGTGATAAATCCTTACAACCTCTATGAATTTTGAAACTCTTCGTGATAAATTTGAAAACTTGAGAGAACAATGGGCAGAAGATAGTGCCGTTGATTTTCAGTTCAAGAACAAACAGTATACCACAGATTTGGGACAACTCGCGTTAGACATCCCTTTTCAACATAATAAATACTTAAACCATTACACTGACATTCAGCAGATCAAAACCTCGCTAGAATTTCAGATCCGTAAGATGGTAAAAGAGAAACGTGAGTATTACTCAGGCGAAGCAGACGCTAAGACTTACGCCTCTAAACCATTTGGATCAAGCATCAAGACTTCAGAAAAAATGAAAACTTATCTTGAGGCAGATGAAGAGATCATCAACCTTGAGGCGAAGATCAAATATCTAGACCAGATGCTTTACTGGTTGGATCAAG